>ENA-OPZZ01000876-OPZZ01000876.1-human-gut-metagenome-genome-assembly--contig:-NODE-876-length-21187-cov-6.469753_pt1 | contig 21187 bp, 19 predicted proteins | sample MGYA00242487_ERZ504511 | MGnify/ENA primary metagenome ERZ504511 (study PRJEB26092, sample SAMD00036241) | human gut metagenome | host: Homo sapiens | study: EMG produced TPA metagenomics assembly of... | reverse complement strand
AAGACAAGAAAGAAACAGAGACAACGGCACAAATGAAACGTACCATGAGTGAAAGTGTTACGTATAATGGTACATCCAAACTGACATGGCCGATCAAAGGCAATATCATTCTTCCATACAGTGTAAATTCAACCATCTATTTTGAATCTCTTGACCAGTACCGTATCAACAAAGGAATCCTGATCGAAGCAAAAGAAGGAGACGAGGTGAAGGCAGTCCGTAAGGCAAAGGTAAGAGAAATTAAAAAATCAGCAGAATATGGACAAACGGTATTGATGGATCTTGGAAATGAATATACCGTATTATACGGACAGCTTAAAGATATCAGAGTAAAAGAAGGAACAATGGTCAATGCAGGAGAAGTTATTGCAAAAGTCGCAGAGCCGACAAGTTATTACACATTAGAAGGAACGAATCTCTATTTTCAGATGGAAAAAGATAAAAAAAGTGTAGACCCTTTAAAATATCTGGAATAAAATAAAGTGAGAAAATAACAGCCATAACATATCTGGTTGATGTAGAGGAAAGGCGGTCAGAGAACATCTGACAGCCTTTCTTCAAAGAAAATGAAGATCAGGGCTGGATCAATATACAGATAGACAGAGGATAAGACAGATGAAGAATGTAACGTACATATTAAAATGCAGTGATAACAGTTTATACACAGGATGGACTAACGATATCAAACATCGCCTGAAGATGCATAATGAAGGAAAAGGTGCAAAATATACAAGAGGACGAGGGCCAGTAGAACTTGTGTATCTTGAAGAATTTGATACAAAGCAGGAAGCAATGAGTAAAGAAGCAAAGATCAAACGTCTTACCAGAAAGGAAAAACTCCTGTTAATAGAAAACTACCAACAGGAGCAAAAATTAAATCTGGAACATTAAGATCATATGGCATAAACTTCCACCCATAACAAACAGATGAAAGATCTCATGCAGACCAAAATTCTTCCAGTGATTTTCGAACCAAGGAATCTTTAGTGCATAGATCACACCACCAACTGTATAAATGATACCGCCAGCAAGCAGCCATCCAAAAGATGTCTTGGATAAACTATGGATGATCGGTGCGATCGCAACGATACAAAGCCATCCCATTGCGATATACATGACAGAAGATACCCACTTCGGACAAGTTACCCAGAACATCTTAAATACGATACCAAGGATCGCTATGATCCAGATTACGGATAAAAGTCCATATCCAAGCGTGCCACCAAGAACGATCGTACAGATCGGTGTGTAAGAACCAGCGATCAGAACAAAGATCATTGCATGGTCAAGTTTCTTTAACTTCTTATTGATCGTTGGTGAAATATTAAAAGAGTGATAAGCAGTACTTGCACCATAAAGACCGATCATACTTATAGTAAATATGATCAAAGAGATAATGCGTACATAATCACCGCTTAAAAAGCTCTTGATGATCAATGGAATGGAAACGATCGCGGCCAGGATCATTCCGATCAAATGGGTAATTGCACTTCCTGGATCTTTTAATTTATGTTTCATGGTAAAACCTCCAATCATTCTAGTGTTATAAAATTCAATACATAGTATTAAAAACCATGTCTAACTTTCTTACATACTACAACTATTCGAGGGATATTGCAAGGGGTTTTCAAAAAAAAGTGAATCTGGTATAATGTTACCTATTATGTGATTAAGAAAAAAGTAATAGACAGAATGGAATATTAATATGAAAAAAACAAAGAAAGCCTATGAGATCGTCATAGATAGTATCAAAGAGCAGATCATGAATCAGGAACTTGTTCTTGGACAAGGACTTCCACCAGAGAGAGAAATCTCAGAGAAGCTTGGAGTCAGTAGGAATTCCGTCCGTGAAGCGTTGAAGATCTTAACTGTCATGGGAGTGGTCTCAAGTAGACAAGGAGCAGGAAATTATATATCAGGAAATTTTAAGGGATATATGGTAGATGCCCTTTCTATGATGTTTATGCTTGATAAGCTTGATTATGATCAGATCAACCAGATCCGTATCGGACTGGAGATGCAGGCATATGCACTTGCAGTGAAGAATGCAGAGACAAAAGACATCATAGAATTACAAGAATATGTGAATGCATTAGATCAGAGTACAGATAACGATGAGAAGACAATGTACGATAAGAAGATCCATTATGCGATCGCGAAAGCATCAGGCAATGTTCTGATCGTGAATATCTTAGATGCATTATCTGAAGTGATGGATATCTTCATTTTTGAAATGCGTCGAGAAATCTTAAGAACTGAGAAGCGAAAAGGAATGTTACAGGAAGCACATAAGCAGATTGTCGAATGTTTATTAAAGAGAGATGTGGTCAATGGACAGAAAGCATTGATGAAACATTTTGATATGATTGATAACATTATTCACAAAGAACTTTAAGGAAAGAGCCATTTTGGCTCTTCTTTTTTATGCAAGATTAACAAAAAAAAGAAAAATGTCAAATAGTACTTTACAAAAGTAGACAATGTATATATAATAAAAACATAAATTGGTAGTACCAATAAGACAAAAACAGATAAAAACAATGGATGCGAAAAACATCCAAATTTTTTTCAAACAAAATTGGTAGTACCAATCTGGAGCGGAAGAGCTTAAGATAAAGGATAGAAAGTCTTAGGAATGAGGAGGAATAGCAATGGACATTTTAGTATGTATCAAACAGGTACCGGCATCTAATAAAGTGGAAGTTGATCCAGTAACCGGTGTGCTGTTAAGAAACGGAGCCGATTCAAAGATGAATCCATATGATCTGTATGCGTTAGAGACAGCGCTTAAGATCAGAGAAGAAGTAGGTGGAACGATCAGTGTCATCAGTATGGGACCACCACAGGCAATGACAGTGATCAGAGAAGCATTTGCCATGGGAGTTGACCGTGGAGCATTATTATCAGACCGAAGATTTGGTGGAGCCGATGTACTGGCAACAAGTTATACGATCGCACAGGGAATCAAGAAGATGGGAGATTTTGACCTGATCTTATGTGGAAAACAGACAACCGATGGTGATACAGCACAGGTTGGTTCCGAAGTATCTGAATGGTTAAATATCCCAAGCGTATCAAATGTAAAGAAGATATCTAAAGTAGAATCCGATGCGATCACGATCGAGATGGATCTGCCAGAAGAACTGGAGATCGCTAAAGTCCAGTATCCATGTCTGTTATCCGTAGATAAAGACATTTTCCAGCCAAGACTTCCATCCTATGTAAAGAAGATGGATACCGCAGATCGTGAGATCGAAGTATATTCCTTAGATGATATGGAAGACAAAGACGAAACACATTATGGATTAAATGGTTCACCAACACAGGTAAAACGAATTTTCCCTCCAACAGCGAATGACCATCATGAAGTATGGGACGGAGACGGAAGTGAAGTCGCAGACAAATTATTCCATATGATCACAGATATGAAATTTATCTAAAAGGGGGAAATGAGAATGCCAAAATTAGTAATACATCAGGAAAAAGTAGAAGATCCACAGGTTCTGGTTGATATTTGTCCATTCGGTGCGATGGAAGAAAAAGACGGAAAACTTTCTATCAATGCCGCATGTAAGATGTGTAAATTATGTGTGAAGAAAGGACCAGCTGGAGCAGTAGAATATGTAGAAGATGAGAAAAAAGAAGAAATTGATAAGAGTCAGTGGAACGGAATCGCTGTTTATGTCGATCATGTTGATGGAGAAATTCATCCAGTAACATACGAATTGATCGGAAAAGCACGAGAGCTGGCAAGTAAGATCAATCATCCAGTCTATGCTTTATTTATGGGAAATAACATTTCAGATAAGGCAGAAGAATTATTACACTATGGAGTTGATAAAGTATTTGTTTACGACTTCCCAGAGTTAGCAAGATTCAAAATAGAATCTTATACATCTGTATTTGAAGATTTCATCAAGAAACATCAGCCATGTGCAATCCTGACAGGAGCAACAACAGTCGGAAGACAGTTGGCACCAAGGGTAGCTGCAAGAATGAAGACAGGATTAACAGCAGACTGTACGATTCTTGAGATGGATGAGAACACAGACCTTTCTCAGATCAGACCAGCATTTGGTGGAAACATCATGGCACATATCTTAACACCAAATAACCGTCCACAGATGGCAACGGTAAGATACAAAGTCATGAATGCACCAGAAAGAACAGAAGAAACACATGGAGAGATCATTTCATGTGCGATTGATAAAGAAAAGATCAAAGCACATGTGGATGTATTAGATATTGTAAAGAAAGAGCCAGAGAAGTTTATCGAATCTGCCGATGTTTTAGTTGTTGCAGGACGAGGAATCAAGAAAGAAGAAGACCTTGCAATGATCAGAGAATTAGCAGAACTGTTAGACGGACAGGTAGCCTGCACAAGACCACTTGCAGAAGCAGGATGGGTAGAAGCAAAATGTCAGGTAGGATTAAGTGGAAGAACCGTACGCCCGAAACTGATCATTACCTGTGGTGTATCAGGAGCCATTCAGTTTGTAGCTGGAATGGATCACTCTGACTGCATCGTATCCATTAATTCCGATGAAAAAGCACCAATCTTTAAGACAGCACATTATTGTCTGGTAGGAGATGTCTACGATATCGTACCAAAACTGATCGAGAAGATTAAAGCTGCGAAAGGGGCGTAAGAGATATGAGTTATAAGAAATTTGATCAAGCTGATTTAGAAGTTATCAAAAATATCATAAAAGACGATGAAAGAATTTTATATGCAGAAAATATCAACGAAGAATACAGTCATGATGAATTAGGAGGAGCACAAAGCTACCCAGATGTTGTAGTAAAAGCGACTTCTGCAGAAGAAATCTCTGAGATCATGAAATATGCATATGAAAATAATATTCCGGTCACACCAAGAGGAGCTGGAACCGGTCTGGTAGGATCTTCCGTAGCGATCGAACACGGGATCATGATCGATTCAAGCCTCATGAATCATATATTAGAACTTGATGAAGAAAACTTAACGATCACCGTAGAACCAGGAGTTTTATTAATGGAACTTGCTGCCTACGTGGAAGATCATGATTTCTTCTACCCACCAGATCCAGGAGAGAAATCCGCAACGATCGGTGGAAATATCAGTACAAATGCCGGTGGTATGCGTGCTGTAAAATATGGCGTGACCAGAGATTATGTCAGAGGTCTTGAAGTTGTCCTTCCAAATGGAAAGATCGTGGAATTTGGAGGAAAGGTTGTAAAAAACAGTTCCGGATATTCCTTAAAAGACCTGATGATCGGTTCCGAAGGAACCTTAGGCTTTATCACAAAAGCCACATTAAAATTACTCCCTCTGCCTAAAAAGGCAATTAGTTTACTGATACCATTTAAAACCTTAAAAGAAGCAATTGACACAGTACCTCTCATTATCAAGTCCAAAGCAATCCCAACTGCCATTGAGTTTATGCAGAGGGAGGTCATCATTGATGCAGAAGAGTACCTAGGTAAAAAATTCCCAGATTCCCAATCCGATGCGTACCTTCTGCTCAAATTTGACGGCAATTCAACAGAAGAGATTGAAGCAGATTATGATAAAGTTGCAAAACTTTGTTTAGAGGCAGGAGCACTTGACGTACTGATCTCAGATACAGAAGAAAGAGAAGAATCTATCTGGAAAGCCAGAGGAGCCTTCCTTGAAGCAATCAAAGGATCTACAACTGATATGGATGAAGTAGACATGGTCGTACCAAGAAATAAAGTCAATGAAATGGTAGAATACCTTCATAACCTACATAATGAAGTAGATATACGTATCAAGAGTTTCGGACATGCTGGAGATGGAAACCTTCATTCTTATATCTTAAAAGATGACTTAAGCCAGGAAGAATTTGAAAAACGAATGGCAGCAGCAATGGAGAAGATCTACGAGAAAGCTGCACAGTTAGGTGGAAAAGTATCCGGAGAACATGGAATCGGATTTGCGAAGAAACCATATTTGAGAGAATCTCTTGATCCAGAAACAATTGAGTTAATGAGTGGAATTAAGAAAGCATTTGATCCAAAGAATATCTTGAATCCACATAAAGTATTCCAGAGCTAAAACTGACACTTTGGTTATACTCCCTAAGTTTTAAAAATGCACAAAGCAGACAGGAAATCAAATACCTGTCTGCTTTGTGTATATAAATTTATACAATTTTCTTCGAAATGGTTGACATAATGTATAAAAATATATATACTAAAAACAGTAACAGTTATTACTTGAATTAAAGAGGAAAGGAAGAGGTTATGCAGCCAGCAACGAAGAAAAGCAAGCAAAGAGATGCCATCATAAAGTTTTTAATGACTCGCAAAGACCATCCAACTGCCGATATGGTATATATGAACATCAAAGAAGAGTTTCCTAAGATCAGTCTTGGAACAGTCTATCGAAATCTTGCATTATTAAGCGAACGCGGGGAAATACTAAAGCTATCTTACGAAGGAGGAGCAGACCATTACGATGCATGCACCGATCCACACTATCATTTTGTGTGTCAGGAATGTGGAGCAGTCATCGATTTGGAGATGGCACCGATCGATGAGAAGTTAAATGAGATCGCAAGTGAGAACTTTCCTGGAAAGATTACACAGAATATTGTTTATTTTAAAGGAATCTGCAAAAATTGTTTAAAAAATCATTGACAAAAGTAAAATGTGATGGTAATATAAAGATAAGTTAAAAATAGTAATCATTACTGTTTTAAACAAAAGACACTAAGCCGAAAGGCAAAGCAACATAAATGATCATATAAAGTATAAAGGAGAACAAGAATTATGAAGAAATGGATTTGTACAGTATGCGGATATGTACACGAAGGAGAACAGCCACCAGAGAAATGTCCACAGTGTGGAGTACCAGCAGATAAATTCAAAGAGCAGGTAGAAGGAGAAAAAGAATGGGCAGCAGAACACGTAGTAGGTGTTGCCAAAGGTGTCAGCGAAGATATCTTAGCTGATCTAAGAGCAAACTTTGAAGGAGAATGTTCTGAAGTAGGAATGTACCTTGCAATGGCAAGAGTAGCTCACAGAGAAGGATATCCAGAGATCGGATTATACTGGGAGAAAGCAGCATACGAAGAAGCAGAACATGCAGCAAAATTCGCTGAGTTATTAGGTGAAGTTGTAACAGACAGCACAAAGAAGAACTTAGAGATGCGTGTAGATGCAGAACATGGAGCAACAGAAGGTAAATTTGACCTTGCAAAACGTGCGAAAGCAGCAAACTTAGATGCAATCCATGATACAGTTCATGAGATGGCAAGAGACGAAGCACGTCATGGTAAAGCATTTGAAGGATTATTAAAGAGATACTTCGGATAAGAAGAATTGATTTAGGAGGTATGAGTTTTCATACCTCCTTTTTTTTGCTATATTCCATGCTATAATGAAAATAAGACTGAAAAAGCAGGTGAAAGCATATGATTTCAGAAGAGAAAGTAAAGATTATGGCTGAGATGGCCAAGTATGAGAAGAATTATGGAAAAGGTGATTTCCGTATTTACAAATATACCAAGAAAGATTATGTCAGATCGGAGAAGATCAAGACAAGCATTGCCTTGTTGATCTCATTTCTGATCATGACAGGATTGTTGTGTATCATGCAGTTAGATATTGTGATCATGAAGCTGAGAGAAGGTAAAGTTATAGTATCTGCGGCTGTGATCATAGGAATTTATGTTGCGGTATTTTTTGTCTACCTGCATTTTACGAAGATGCGAGCATCCAGGCAGTATGATGAGGTAAGGGCAAGGGTACTGATCTATGACAAGCATTTAGAAGAACTAGAAACATTATATAAAGAAAAAGAGAATGAAGACATTAGTCCAACGATAGTCGAGGAGGAAGACGAAGATGGAAAAATTATTGATATATAGAGAACGATTTTTGAAATTCCTCACGGCGAGAGGAAGATATATTCAATCAGGGATGAGATTCCTTGGAGGAACTGTTTTATTTTATGTATTAGGGGAATTGTTTGGATATACAGAGACCTTTTCACAGCCATTTTTTATCTTTATGATGGGAGTGATCAGTGTCTTTATTCCAATATCAGCATTATCGCTGATCTTTTATGTTGTTATATTCTTAGAGTTACTTCATGTATCGTTAGAAGTGACATTATTTTTTGCACTGGTAGTTGTATTATATTTTCTTGTATATCAGAGAGTTTTTCCAGAGACAAGGATTTATCTGATGATGGTGCCAATCTTCTTTTATTTTCAACTACCTGCATGTTTACCGATCTTTGCTGGGATGTTTTGTGGAATTGCAGGACTTCCAGCGATCTTAATGGGAACAGTGATCTATTATCTGTCCAATATCCTTCAGCAGACAATGAACCAGCTGGCATCAGGATCAGCACATGGAAAGGTCTACAGTCTGATCGCGGCAAGAGCGATCGACAATAAGGATCTGCTTTTGTATTTTGTGGTATTCTGTCTGGTGACAGCACTCGTAACAGCAATTCGCAAGCGGGGAGCAGCGCATGGATGGAATATTTCAATCCTTGCAGGAGGAGTTGTATATCTGATCTGCATGTTCATAGGAGGATATCTGGTTAACAATGAGATCAATATCACATCACAGATCGGAACGATCATAGGAAGCATTGCGATTGCCCTGATCATACAGTTTTTATACAATGTGATCGACTATACTAGAGAAGAAACATTTGAATTTGAAGATGAAGAATATTATTATTATGTAAGAGCGATACCGAAAGTGACTGTGGAAGAAGAAGAATTTAATGTTACACAGATCACGGTACCATCACATAGATTTAGTTTAAAAAGAAAAGAACATAAACAAGAACATAAAGAACAGGACAAAGAAAAGGGAGAGGAAATTTGAGTAAATTTTTTGATGGACTTGAAAAATATATATATTGGACATCGATTCCGAAGATCGGTCTGAATGACATTGTAGATATTCTGATTGTCAGTGTTATGATCTATCTGATCGTCAAATGGATCAAAACAACAAGAGCCTGGGTATTATTAAAAGGGATCATTATCTTGCTTTGTATTGCATTTGCGGCATATTTACTGCAATTACATACAGTTTCATGGATTCTTTCCAATACAATGAGTGTGGGAATCACAGCGATTTTGATCGTCTTCCAGCCAGAACTCCGAAGCGCATTGGAACAGCTTGGAAGAAAGAACTGGGTGACTGATATTTTCTCTACAGATAGCCGTCAGGAAGAACTGGAATATACAGCAAGAACTCTGCAAGAGATATCAAGAGCAGCGATTGAGATGGGAAAGGTAAAGACAGGAGCACTGATCGTACTGCAAAGAGAGGTAGCACTTGGAGAGTATGAGCGTACAGGAATTCCAATTGATGCGAAGGTCAGCAGCCAGCTTCTGATCAATATCTTTGAACACAATACACCACTCCATGATGGCGCGGTGATCATTCACAACAACAGGATCGTGTCAGCAACCTGCTATCTTCCATTAAGCGATAGTGTAGAGATTGGAAAGGAAATGGGTACCAGACACAGAGCAGCAGTAGGGATCAGTGAAGTTTCAGACAGTATCACTGTGATCGTATCCGAAGAAACTGGTGGTATTTCTATCGCAAGGGATGGAAAGATCATCAGACATCTGGATCCACAGAGATTGAGAGATGAACTGGCTGTTCTGAGAGAAGAAAAGGGACAGAATAAGAAATTCAAACTATGGAAGGGGCGGAATCGAAATGAAAAAAAGAATGGAAAGTGATCTGCTTTTAAAAATAATTTCTGTTGTTTTTGCCTTTCTACTTTGGATGTTTGTTATCAACACCGATAACCCGGTCATCAAGAAGACTTTCAGCGATGTACCGGTTGATATGCTGAATGAACAGGTTTTAGACGATCTTAATCAGACTTATAAGATTGAATCTGGAGATACCGTAAGCTTTACTGTGAAGGGAAAGAAAGATGTTGTAGATCGTTTGACGAAGTCAGATTTCCGCGCAACGGCAGATGTATCTTCTATGTCAGATGTTCATGCAATCCAGATTGAAGTTGAAGCTTTACGTTATAAGAGTCAGTTAGATATCGATACAGGTGGTGCAACGGTCAAAGTCGTATTGGAAGATGTGAAGAGTGACCAGATACCAGTCAATGTTGTGGTGAAAGGAACACCAGCGAGTGGATATACGGTAAGCACGCAGACAGCAACGCCGAATCTGATCTCTGTATCTGGGCCAAAGAGTGTGGTAAGCAGGATCAAACAGATCGTAGCGAAAGTAGATGTATCCGGATTGAAGAAAGATGTGACAATGGCTCAGAATGTCAAGTGTTATGATGAAGACGGAGATGAAGTAAGTCAGGACCGCATCAAACTTGATACGACCAAGATTAAAGTAAAGATTGGATTATCAAGAACGAAGACAATACCATTTACAGTGGAAACAAAAGGAACGCCGGGCAAGGGATATGTACTTGGAAGCATTGATTATGAACCAAAACATATAGAAATTACTGGAGCTGAAGATGATCTGGAGAAGATCAGCAGTATCAAACTGGCGAATTTAGATATCAGTGATAGTACAAAGAGTATTGAAAAAACGATCAAAGCGTCCGATATTAAACTGCCAGATGGTATTACATTTGTAAAATCTGTAGATAAGATCAAGAATATCGTGATCCGTGCAAACATCGAGAAGAAGACGAAACGTACATTGACGATTCCGACAGAACAGATCGCATTGATCAATAATACGAAGAATTATGATGTCAAATTTGATGACTCAGAGTTAAAGGTGAAGATCAGCGGATTGCGCTCTGTAGTAGATAAAGTTGTAGTGAAGGATTTAAATCCAAAGATTGACATGCAGCTGTATGAACCCGGAACGCATACGGTACAGGTTCAGCTGACAAAGATCAAGAATATGTCGATTGAGAAGAACGTCAGTGCAAAGATCACGGTAGAATAAAATATAAGGAGAGATATTTACAATGGATAAGATGTTATCGGTTGTTCTTCCAGCTTATAACGAAGAACAGATGATCAAGAAAACATCACAGGTGGTAGGAGACCTGCTTGAGAAAGAGCAGATTCCATATGAATTAGTATTCGTAAATGACGGATCTAAAGATCATACATGGGAGAAGATCTTAGAACTCAAGGAAGAAAGAGCACATATCAAAGGAGTCTGCTTTTCCAGAAATTTTGGAAAAGAAGGAGCCGTTTTTGCAGGGATCTCACAGGCAGAAGGAGACTGTATTGCAGTAATGGACTGCGATCTTCAGCATCCGCCAGAAACACTTATAAAGATGTATCGTTTATGGGAAGACGGATATCAGGTGATCGAGGGAGTGAAAGCATCCAGAGGAAGGGAAAGTTTCATTCACAAGATGTTTGCAAAGACATTTTACAGTATTATCAGCGATGCAACAGGAATTGATATGTCCAGAGCATCTGATTTCAAGTTGATGGACCGACAAGCAGCAGAAGAATTTCTGAAACTTCCAGAACGAAATGTATTCTTCCGAGCATTGTCATCCTGGGTAGGATTCAAGACAACATACGTAGAATTTGATGTGCAGGAACGAGAAGCAGGAGAATCAAAATGGTCATTCAAATCATTAGTACGATATGCAGTGAATAATATCACATCATTTAGTGCTGCACCAATGCAGATCGTCACATTTTTTGGCGTTGTATTCTTCGTATTTGCAGTACTACTTGGAATACAATCGCTTTATATGTATTTTTCCGGGCATGCAGTTGCAGGATTTACAACAGTAATCTTATTGTTACTGTTGGTTGGAAGCATTTTGATGTTCAGCTTAGGTGTGATAGGATATTATATCGCGAAGATTTATGATGAAGTGAAGATGCGTCCGAGATACATTATCTCAGAAGTGATCAAATCCAAAGAATAACAATACAAATCCCTGAGATCGGATGAGATGAACATCTGATCTCAGGGATTTTATGTGATGCGGGAATCATTTTTTTTGAGATTTAAAAACAAGAAATTTACTGATAAAATAATTGACGATCGTAACAATAACTTGTGTTTCTAACTTAGCGATCATCTGTGGCTGATGGATGATCTCAACACAGAAAGGAACACCGCCAACTTCTACTGCCATGGTTACAAGACGACCGAGAACAAACTTGATGAATTCATGAATCGTATCTGCGAAGGATTCAGATTTAGACTGAAATACATATAGCTTATTTACAACAAATGCAAAACAGATTGCGATCGCAACAGAGAAAAAGTTGCTGATCTTATAATCAATTCCACATGGCCCTTTTAATAAAGCAAACATTCCAAGATTAACAAGGGTTGTCAGACCGCCGAAAAACAAATAACGAATTCGCGAATCATTATATAATTTCTTTATCAAATTTAACATATCATATTACCTCCGATAGATATAAAATATTCTAAAATGTACATACATCCAATATCTTAAGACATTTTTCAGGAATTTTCAATCCAAAATGTGGTATACTAAGCGTGATAATGAACAAAAAAGGGTAAAGGGTAAAGGAAAAGTATAATGATAAAAGAACAAAGAAAGTATTGCTATGGAATCTATACACTGATGTTTTTACTGATGTGTATCGTGGCATTTCTGCCATTTTTTACCGAAGGAAAAAGCTTTGTATGGGGAGCAGGAGTAGAAGACGGATTAAGCCAGCATTTTTCAGCATTAGCATATTATGGGGAAGCACTAAGAGAATTTTTCCGTAATCTTCTGGCGGGACACCCAAAACTTGTGATGTGGGATATGAGTCTTGGGTATGGTGCAGATATTCTCTCAACATTGAATTACTATGCGATCGGTGATCCGTTAAACCTCCTCTATGGATTTGTTTCGCCAAAGAATACAGAAACCATGTATGATTTCATGATCTTGTTACGAATGTATCTGGCTGGGATCACGTTTATTATGTATGCAAGAAAAATGAAAAAACGAAGTTATGGAACAGTGATCGGGGCACTGGTCTATGTATTCAGCGGATTTTGCTTCCGACTAGGACTGCGCCATCCATTCTTCATCAATCCGATGATCTATTTTCCGCTGTTATGTCTTGGGATTGAGAAGATCTATCAGAGAGAAAGACCGTATGTATTTATTTTCGCAGTCTGCGTATCAGCAATGAGCAATTATTATTTCTTATATATGCTGACGATATTTGCGGTGATCTATGCGTGGATCCGCTTTTATAAATACAACGAAGAAAATAAGATTAAAAACTTTTTCCTGACGATCTTGAAGTTTGGAATGTATTATACACTGGGAATTGCAATGGCAGCAGTGATCTTACTGCCATCCGTCATAGGATTTCTAGGAAATGGCCGTTACGGCAATGGAGTTGACTGGAAATCATTGATCGTATACCCAGGAAAATATTATCTGATGTTTATTGAAAACTTTATTGGATACGGAAATATGGGCAGCAATACGAACGCAGGATATCTGCCGATCGTTGGGATCGTTGTATTATTTACACTGTTTTCACAGAGAATGAAACATAAAAAATACAGAGCTGCATTTATAGCAAGTATCATTGCGCTGATCCTTCCAATCTTTGGATACGCATTTAATGGGTTTTCTTATGCAAACAACCGGTGGGCATTTGCACTGAGCTTTATTGTAGCATTGTTGACAGCAGAAATGTATCCGCGTCTGTTTGTGATGTCAAAACGACAGCAAATCGGGATCGGATCAGGAATCATCATTTATACTGTATTTTGTATCATCGTAAATGCATCAGGAGAAGAAATCCTGAAGAATAAAGGAATCATGGCAGCCTGTGGATTAATTGCAGTATTTTATGTTCTGTTCTTGATCTTTCAAAGACTTGGCTATGATGCACAGAAGAGAACTGTGAGAGTGAGCATGGCAATCTTGCTCCTGATATCAGTGGGAGTGCATGGATATTACAGGTTTGATCCAAAAGGATATGCTTACACACAGGAATTTATGGATCAGGGACAAGCATATCGAACATTGAAGGAAGATAATATCCGTATGCTGAGTAAAGTAAATGATCCATCTGTTTACCGAGTACATGCAGAGGGATATCGATATAAAAATTATGGACTGATCAACCATTTAAATACGATCAGCGGATATTACAGTATCACAGCAAAATGTGTGACAGATACGATCAAAGGATATGATACGCTGGGAATGCAGTATGCAGATAAATATAAAGGAGTCGATCAAAGACTGGGACTCCTGTCATTAGCTGGTGTAAAATACATAACTGTAGCACATAACAGTCAGGTCGCAAAAGATGTAAGTTCCATGGGGGATGTACCATATGGAGTTGAAAAACTAAGAAAAAAAAGAAATATTACATTATATAAGAATAAATATGCACTGCCATTTGCATATGCATACGATTCTTATATGACAGAACAGCAATACAAGCAGTTAAATGGAGTCGGCAAGGAACAGGCAATGCTTGCACAGATCATATTGGATCAGCATCCGGCAGACAAAGAGATTCAACATAACGAACAAAGAAACGATCCTGATATACAGACGATCTCATTGCCAGAGACAAGGATATCATCTCCAAAAGGAAAGAAATATGCAGATATTACGGTGCCAGTAGAGAAAGACAAGGAAACTTATCTGTATTTTAAAAATCTCGTTTACCATGGAAAGAAAAATGGAGATGATAACTTTATATTGACTGGAAGAAAGGGAACAAAAGGAATTCTTGTGGCACAGAATGATATACAACAGAAAATCCATATTCAAAGCACCTTCAATCCATACTATTTTGGAAGAAAAGATTACATCGTAAAGATCAATCATCAGACAAGCAAGGCAAAAGAAAAAGTAAGATTAAATTTCTTGTCTCCAGGTGAATATGAATTTGATGATATCAGTCTGATCACAGTTCCTAAAAAAGATGTCCTTGCCAAATTAAAGGAACGCAAGAAGAACTCAATGAAACAGATCCAATACGAAGGAAATCATTTCAGAGGAGTCTATCATGCGAAAAAAGACCAGATCCTGTGTGTAACAATCCCATATTCCAAAGGATGGAAAGCAACAGTCAATGGAAAACGTGCAAAGATTTACAAGGCAAACGGAATGTTTATGGGAATCGTAATGAAAAAATGGAACACAAAATGTCAAATTAGATTATGAAACACCAGGATTAAAAATAGGGGCATGCATTAGTTTGCTGGCATGGATCGGATGGGGATATATGGATTGTACCTTGAAAATACAGAAAAAAGCTGTTAAATCAATGTTAAATAGGAAGAGATACTGGTAAAAAGTACAAAAAACATGATAGAATAGCTCTTAGAAAATGTTACAAAATGTTAAAAGAGTGGGAGGAACTATGAAAAACGTAAAGAAAATGATGCAGGCAGGATTAAAGAAATTCACAGTGATCACTATCTTAGGTGTATTTCTTATGACAAGTCTGATTCCAGTATCCGCAGCAACGAAAGTATCAAAGATCAAATGGTCAGCATATAGAAAGACAATGTATGTTGGAAATGCAAAGAGATTTGCAGTGAAGATCACACCAGCCAAAGCATCCAAAGCAAAGCTTGGATGGAAAACAAGCAACAAGAAGATCGCCAAAGTCAGTACAAAAGGAGTTGTTACACCTGTCAAAGCAGGAAAAGCAACGATCACATGTTACGTAAGATCAAAAAAATCAAAGAAAGTAACATGCAAAGTCACAGTGAAAAAACAGAAAGTGACAGCGATCACATTTGCAAAAAGAAGCGTAGGCGTACAGAAAGGGAAAAATGTCAGCAATCCAGCGATCGTAACACCAACTTACGCAGCAAATAAAAAGGTAACATACAAATCTTCTAACACAAGCGTGGCAACAGTCAGCACAAGTGGAGTTGTAACAGGAAAGAAAGTCGGAACAGCTACGATCACAGCAACAGCAGCCGATGGATCAAAGAAGAAAAACAGTTACAAAGTAACTGTTGTAACACCGATCACAAAAAATAGTGCCAAGTTTATTGCACACCGCGGATTAAGTGCCGAAGCACCGGAGAATACGATCAAAGCCTATGAATTAGCAGGTGGAGCAGGATTTTGGGGAGCAGAAACAGATGTCCGTATGACAAAAGACAAGAAATTCATTCTGCAGCACGACCTGACATTCAAGAGATTATGTGGAGTCGATAAGAAACCAGAAGATATGACATTATCAGAGATCCAGAAACTGACGATTAAATCCGGAAATAACATTTCAAAATACAGAAATGTAAAATCAGCAACAACAGTTGCAACATTAGAAGATTATTTAACAACATGTAAGAAGTACAACATGGTACCAGTTATCGAGATCAAGATGGAATTCGTAGAATATGGAAATGAAACAACCAATGACTCTCGAATGCAGGCAGTGACAAAGAACAACATGGAAGATCTGTATGCATTAACAAATCAGATCATGGGGAATAAAGAATATATGTTTATTGCCTATGACTTTGAAACAATGGTACAGATGAGAAAAGTCTTAGACGATAACGCAATAACATCCACAAATGTAAAATTACAGCATGTAACAAACAATCCAGATCAGGGAATGATCAATTATTACAAGAAACGTAAGATTGAATTGGATGCAAATTGTGATAAGATTTCACTCTCAGACATCAAGGCATTCAAAGATGGTGGAGTGAATGTAGGACTTTGGACTGTGGACGATACAGAAAGAGTCGCAGATTATATTGCACAGAAAGTGGATTATATTACAACGAATACAAAGTTCTGGTAATATTAAGAGAATACATAGAAAAGAGACAGCAAATGTGATATTTGTCGTCTCTTTTTTAGAGTTATAGTTTATGGTATAATAAAGAGAAAACTATGTCTGTAAATTATAGAAGGAAGGTGTGCCAGTGATTTATACATTGATGAATAAGAACAAACCTGTCATAGATTTCGAAATGCAAATGGGAACGATCTTGCGTATAACAGATGCTCTGCGAAAGCAAAATGGACACAGAAAGAGTCTTTCAGATCGTGAAGACAGCAAAAGAATACCAGAAAAGAAAGTAAGATGAAAGAAAAGATTACAGAAATGTAGTAATTATGTTATATATATGTTAAAATAGAGAATATATGCCAAGGAGACAGGCAGAAAATACAGAGAAAAAGAATCAAAAGGAGAGAAGGGTTATGAGCCAGAAGGAAAGAGTTGATTTGATCGAGGTAGATTTATTGGATATGTGTAAATATATTCTGTCAAAGTGGGTGTTTATTTTGATAGGAATGGTAGTATTCGCTGGAGCTGGATTTGGGTATGCGAAGGTGAAAGGAAAGACAGAGTATAGCTCAAGAATGAAAGTTTATGTCACGATACCCAAAACGTCTGATAAAGTTTTGATTAGAGATAGTGCTAGTGAGTTAACTTATGATTATGTATCGTTAGCACAAACAGATTTAATTTTAGATAAAGTAGCAAAAGAATCTAAAGTACCAAGAAAAATAGTAAGAGATGCACTTCAGGCAGTAGTTGTAGATGGAACTAGAATAATAGAATTCCAAATAGATACAAGCAACAAAGAAAATGCAGAAAACATTTCTAAAAAGGTAATTCCTGTATATCAAGATGTGGTGCAAAACAAATTAGGAAGAAATAAACTGATAGTCGTTAGTAAACCATCTAAAGTAGAAGCTAAACAAACAATTAGCGTCAAAGAATTTACTATTATAGGTGCAATAGGTGGTTTTGTAGTTGTGGTAGGAATTTCACTTATTTTGTATTTGATTGCACAGATTAAAAAAACAAAGAAAACCTTGGTTTAAATCTGACAGAGGAATATAAAGTATGGAAGTAAAACGTTCACAACTACAAAACTTAATTATTTATATAGGTGATGTTTTTGGAATTACAGTTGGATATTTTTAATGTCACATATTAGGTTTTATCCGGATATCTATGGGGTATGGGCGCAAGATAATCGAGTGATTTATCGTTGGTTAGTTGCTATTTTTGTATTAACGATTGTGTATTTGGCAATTGATCCAAATCAGAATTTTTTTAAAAGGAAATTTTGGAAAGAATTTTGGGCAAATTTCAAAACAAATTTGATCACAGCTGCATTGATGGCGACGGTTGCATATTTGATTGATGATGCAAGAGATTATTCAAGATTTATTTATCTTACAACGATGATATTTAGTTTTTGGTGGATGCAGATATCACATATGATTTATCGATGGTATATTTTAAAGTATCGACCATATAATTCGATCACAAGAAAGATGTTGATTGTAACAACATCAAATCGAATGAATGAAGTGGTAAGAAGTATCATCAAGGAAAAGACATGGAATCTATGGGTGACAGGGATTATCATTACAGACAAAGATTTGATAGGACAACAAGTTATGGATATTCCAATTGTTGCAAATAGGAATACAATGCTTCAATATGCAATCAGAGAGGTAGTAGACGAAGTGTTTATTCTGATTCCAGAAGAGCCGGATGAACAGATTCAGGAATTAGTGCAACGATTTGAGGAGATGGGAATTACAGTTGATTTAAATATCAATTTATATGAATTAGATGTAGAAAGTGGAAGTAAGTATCTTAATCGAATCGGTAAATATCCAACGATCACATTTGCACAAAGAGAGATTCCATTACATATGATTGTACTGAAACGTTTGATGGATATTCTGGGAGGAATCGTTGGATTACTGATTACAGCAGTTGTAACGATTGTTCTGGGACCAATGATTAAATTAGAATCGCCGGGACCACTATTTTTTTCACAGAAGAGAGTTGGGCGAAATGGACGTATTTTTAAAATTTATAAATTTCGGTCTATGTATGCAGATGCAGAGGAACGAAAAAAAGAGCTGATGGAACAAAATGAGATGGATGGTCTGATGTTTAAGATGACAGATGATCCAAGAATTACAAAGATTGGGAAGTTTATTCGTAAGACAAGTTTGGATGAATTGCCGCAGTTTTGGAATGTACTAAAAGGTGATATGAGCCTTGTTGGGACAAGACCGCCAACGGTAGATGAATTCGAGCAGTATGAAGGATATCACAAACGCAGATTAAGTATGACTCCTGGATTAACTGGAGTATGGCAGGTAAGTGGACGTAGTGATATTACGGATTTTGAAGAAATTGTTTCTATGGATGTAGAATATATTAAGAACTGGTCTTTGAAGAGAGATATTGAGATTATATTAAAAACAATTTTAGTAGTGTTTAATAATTCAGGTGCGAAGTAGATAGGAAAATAGTTATTGAAGATTATGGGTGAAAAATATAAAGGTGGGAAGGATGCAACAAAGAAAAGAAATACAGCATGTGTTTTGTGTAGGAGCTAAATCATTAGGAGCATATGGTGGTTATGAAACATTTGTTTACAAATTGACAGAATATCATCAGAATAAGACAAATATTAAATATCATGTAGCGTGTAAAAGCTAATGGAAGTGGCTATATGGATGAAAACCAATTGGAAAGTGTTAAAAAGATTAATGATCATGAGTTTGAGTTCCACAATGCACATTGTTTCAAAATTAGAGTTCCACAAATAGGTGCTGTACAAGCTATTTATTACGACGCAGTTGCATTAAAGGCTTGCTGTGAATATATAGAAAAATATCATATTTCACAGCCAATCGTATATATTATGGCTTGCCGTATTGGACCTATTGCTAGATATTTTTATAAAAAAATACATAAATTAGGTGGAAAAATTTATCTAAATCCTGATGGACATGAATGGATGAGAGCAAAATGGCCTGCTCCAGTTCGCAAGTATTGGAAAATATCTGAAAAAATGATGGTTAAATATAGCGATTTAGTTATTTGTGATTCTATAAATATTGAAAAATATATTCATAAGTGTTATGACGGAAAAGGAATTCACGGCAGAAATCCAAGAACAACATTTATTGCGTATGGTGCAGATTTAACACTTAGTAAACTTACAGATGATGATGAAAAATTAGTGAATTGGTATAAGGATAAAGGGTTAAAGAAAAAAGGATATTATCTTGTAGTTGGTCGTTTTGTTCCTGAAAATTCTTATGAAGTGATGATTCGAGAATTTATGAAAACTAAAAGTAAGAAAGATTTTGCAATTATTACCAATGTGAATGATAAGTTTTTGAATCAATTAGAAAAGAAATTGCATTTTAAGTCAGATAATAGAATTAAATTTGTAGGAACTGTTTATGACCAGGAGTTGTTAAAAAAAATAAGAGAAAATGCATATGCATATTTTCATGGGCATACTGTAGGTGGTACAAATCCTAGTTTAATAGAAGCATTAGGAAGTACTGATATGAATTTGCTTGTGGATGTTGGATTTAACAAAGAGGTTGCTAAAGATTGTGCTTTATATTGGAATAAAAAAACAGGTAATCTTGCAAAATTGATTAATAAAGTTGATCATATGCAATTGGAAGAAATAAAAAAATTTGGAGAGAAAGCTAAAAAACGTGTAGCAAAGGAATATACATGGGAAAAAATCTGCAATGAGTATGAGAAAGTATTTACAGATTGGGAGAATTAATAATGAAAATATTGGCAATACACAATTTCCATAGAAAAGGTTCAGCAAGTGGAGACGATCAGGTATTTAAAAGTGAGACTGAATTATTGGAAAGACATGGAAATCAAGTGATTAGATATAGCGTCTCTAATGATGAATTTGACAATGTAGGAATATTTGGAAAATTCACGGCAATATTTGGAATGCTATGGAGCTTTAAAAATTATAAAGCTGTGCAAAAAATTATAAAATTTGAAAAGCCTGATGTTGTACATATTCATACTTTTTTTCCTTTATTATCACCATCTATTCTTTATGCTGCAAAAAGATGTGGTGTAAAAGTAGTAGCTACATTGCATGATACTCGTTTTGTATGTCCGTGTGCCACTTCACTACGAGGGACGCATTTATGTAATGACTGTGGGGATGGAAGATATTTTCGAATGTGTAAATATGGATGTTTTAAAAATTCAAAGTTACAGAGTTTCATTGTAGCTGCAATTTTTAAATATCATAGAATTCGAAAAAGTTTTTATAAACAAATAGATTATTATATTTGTTTAAATGATAACCAAATTAGATTACTTACGGACATAGGTTTTGATAAAAATAAAATTACAAAAAATATAATTTTAGTTCCAGAATGCAGTAAGCAAAATTTAAAAGATAATTCAGAATAAAAGAAATTTCCTAAACGATTATG
>ENA-OPZZ01000873-OPZZ01000873.1-human-gut-metagenome-genome-assembly--contig:-NODE-873-length-21197-cov-3.604366_pt1 | contig 21197 bp, 21 predicted proteins | sample MGYA00242487_ERZ504511 | MGnify/ENA primary metagenome ERZ504511 (study PRJEB26092, sample SAMD00036241) | human gut metagenome | host: Homo sapiens | study: EMG produced TPA metagenomics assembly of... | reverse complement strand
GTGCAATCACCGCAAGTTTAATGATGGGAATAGCAAGTACATCTTTTGCAGCAACTAATCCATTTAGTGATGTGCCAGCTGATAGTTGGGCATATGATGCAGTTACTACACTTGCTAATGATGGTGTGATTGATGGTTATCCAGATGGTACATATAAAGGTCAAAATACAATGACTCGTTATGAAATGGCACAGATTGTAGCACGAGCTATGGCAAGAACTGATCTTGAAAAAGCAGACAAAGCAATTGTTGATAAATTGGCTGTTGAATTTGCTGATGAATTGGATAATTTAGGTGTGCGCGTTGCAGATTTAGAGAAAAAATCCGACAATATAAAATGGAAAGGCGAATTAAAATATAAATATTCGCAGGAAAATCATGATGAAGGAAAAGATAAACGCTCTAATAAATTAGAATTTAAACTTGAACCAAAAGCTTATATTGGCAATTCCGATTGGACAGCTAATGCTAAAATTGAATATACAATGTATCCAGAAACAGATAGCAATGCAGATGGTGTAAAAGTAAGTAAGGCATATGTAGAAGGACCTTTATTTGGTGCAACAGTAACAGCTGGTAGAACTTCTTTAGATATTTGTCAGGGCATGATTTTTGATGATGAAATTTCTGGTATGACAGCAGATTTTGGTAGTGATGTATTTAATACAAATATAGCTATTGGTCGCTATAGTGAAAATGATCATGATGGTGAAATCCCTGATGGTAAAACAGCAAAAGATATCACTGCTGATTACTATGGTGTACAATTTGATTACACACCAAACGATAATTTAGCATTCAATGCAGGTTATATTTTATTGAGTGGATTAGATAAAGATGTTGAATTAGATTTAGACGTTGATGATAATAAAGCTAATTTATGGTATGCAGGTGGCAAATATAATTTTGATAAAAATGTAGCATTAGTTGGTCAATATTTACAAAATGCTGATGCTAATAGCTATGATAAAGCAGGTAGTGTAGAAGTACAGTATAAAGGCGCAAATGCAAAAGATGCAGGTTCTTGGGGAGCATATATAGGATATCGTCATCTCGGTGAAAATGTAACTATTGAAACAGGTTATGATGAGGCTGCAGAAGGTCAAAAAGGACTTGTAGCTGGTGTAGAATATGTATTTACTCAAAATGTAATAGGTTCACTTTTATATTTTGACGGTAAGGATTTAAAGACAGATACAGATGCTAATACTGTATATACTAGCTTAAAATTTAAATTTTAACCTTATAGAGCAAGAAACTTTCACTTGTAGTTATTAGCGAAAGTGGTGGAAGTATATCACTTAAAGAGAATATTATTTATTAGAGATTTGGAGCAATGAGAATGTTTATTTAAAAAAAAGAAGAAAGCAAATGATTGCGCTTTGTTTAAGTGTAGGCTCTTTAACAGCTTATGCGGCAACAGAATATTGGAATGATGCTTCTACAAAACCAATGGTAGAAACTAAAACACCTATTTCTGATAATACTAATTGGGAACAGTGGAAAGCTGGCTGGGATAATTTAAAAACAAATTATGAACAGGTAGCACTTACACCAGGCGCTGATTTTTCTAAATTAAATTTTGGTTGGTATTCTAAAGAAAAAACAGATAAAGCAATGGTACGTATTGCTGATAATAAAGAAATGAAAAATGCCAAAGAATTTAAAGGTACTTGTACAGAAGGTACTGTAATCAATGGTGTGCAGTATTATAGCAATAAAGTAACAGCTGATGGTTTTAAACCAAATAGCACATATTATTATCAAGTAAAATTAAATGGTGAATGGCAACAAGCTCAAGAATATAAAACAGGTGATCCAGATAATTTCAGCTTTATGTTTGTAGGTGACCCACAGATTGGTTCTTCATATAAACAAAAAAATGCAGAATCTAATGGTAAAAAATTAGGTAACGATTTAGCTGCTAGAAATGACTCTTATAACTGGAATGTAACTTTAAATAAAGCAATGGAACAACATCCAGAAATTGACTTTTTAGTATCCCCTGGTGACCAGGTAAGTGTAAAAGGTAATGAAGACGCAAAAGATTTAAAAGAACAAGAAGACCAATATTCTGGATATCTTTCCGCCTCTGTACTTCGCAATTTACCACAGGCAGTAGCTATTGGTAACCATGATTGTAGCTCTGCAAGCTATCAAAATCACTTCAATAATCCAAATCCATTCCTTGAAGAATCTACACCAACACCTGCTGGTAACGGATATTTTTATAGTTATGGTAATGCTTTATTCATTGTTATTAATGCTAATAACTATAATGCAGCAGACCATAAAGCTTTGATTGAAAAAGCTATCAAAGAAAATCCAAATGCAAAATGGCGTATTGTTGTAATGCATCAAGATATTTATGGTTCAGGTTTAGACCATTCAGATTCTGATGGCATTATCTTGCGTACACAATTGACACCAATTTTTGATGCAAATGATATTGATGTAGTATTACAAGGTCATGATCATAGCTATGCACGTACTTATCAGCTTACAAGTGATGGACAGGCACATGATGAATTCTTAGAATACAAACAAGATCAAGGTGGATTTAACCACGATAATTTTGATGAACGCTTTGAAAAAGATGGCGTATTTAGAGCATATTATAAATCTCAAAATCTTTGCTACAATATAGCCGATAAATCACAAGGTACAGTTGTAAATCCAGAAGGTGTATTTTATTTGACTTCTAACTCTGCAACTGGTTCTAAATTCTATAATTTAATTGAACAGCAACAAGATTATGTAGCTGCTCGTAGCCAGACTTGGAGACCAACATATTCTGTAATCAATATTACTGATGATAAATTTACTATTAACACATATGATGCTCAAACAGGCACACCAATCGATGAAGCTTATAGCATTATTAAGAGATAATAAGTAAGATTTAATTTTTCTCTAACTGCGGTAAAGTATATGCTTTACCGCAGTTTTTACATTAAAGAAATTAATATAATGATAATAAGAGAGGAATTTTTTATGAATTTGTTAAAAAATATTTGGGTTCGTGGGATTATAATTATTTGCATATTAATAGGTGGATTTTTCTTTTTACAATCATATAATCAGGTAGAAAAACCAACTTTAGTAAATACACAAGGGCGCGCTTTTGAAAAAGCAACAGTAGTGGAAGTTTTAAAAGATAATATACAAGAAGATGGTTCTCGTGTGGGCGACCAAGTTGTATTATTACAGATGGAAACTGGACCACAAAAAGGGCAGATTTTGGAGGCAAATAGTCCTAATGGATTATTATTTGGAACAGCATGTAATCCAGGCTTAGAAGTAATTACTATTTCTAGTGTAGTGGGGCAATTACATGTTACTACTGTATATAATGTAGACCGTTCTATGCCAATATATATTTTTATAGCTATTTTCTTGATTTCACTTTGTATTATTGGTGGGAAAAAAGGTGTAAAATCGGCGATTGCACTTATTTTTAGTTTCATTTGTTTTGTATTTGTATTTTTCCCTATGATAATGAAGGGAACTTCTCCATCTTTAGCTGCTATTTTTACAGCGACAATTGTTACAGCAATGACCATTTGCTTGATTAATGGTTTTACGATAAAAGCTTTATCTGCTATTTTGGCAACTTTTTTTGGTTTATTGATTGCAGGTTTGACAGCAGATATTTTTGGCTATTTCACATCACTTTCAGGTTATAATGTATCCAATATTGAAGCATTATTATTTATTGGACAGAATACTTTAATTGATGTAGGTCAATTACTTTTTGCTGGTGTTTTATTTGCAAGTTTAGGTGCTGTAATGGATATAGCGATGGATGTATCTTCAGCAGTGCAAGAATTGCATGTTAAAAATCCAGCATTAACACCTAAAGAATTATTTAAAAGCGGTATGAATGTTGGACGAGATATTATGGGTACAATGTCAACAACACTTATTTTAGCTTTCTTTGGTGGCTCTCTTGGTGTATGGGTATTAGATTATGTATATGATTTACCATATTTGCAATTGATAAATTCAAATTCTATTGGTATAGAAATCATGCAAGGGATATCTGGTAGCTTTGGCGTTATTTTAACAGTGCCAATAGTAGCATTATTTTCTGCATGGCTTCCTCATTATTTAGAAAACAAAAAATAAGAATTATATTGTTTTGAGAATAAAAAAGAGATTATGGTTTGGATAATAAACCATAATCTCTTTTAGTTTATTTTTAGAGTTTTTGATTTAATTTGAATAGATAAATTTGACTTTGCTGTTCTTCGGGTGCATTTTGTTGTAAGCCTATATGGATATCTATTTGCTGATTATTTTTATTTAAAAAGATTTTTTTATCAGCATCATAAGTGTAATCTTCTACAGAAGCGTTGTTATTGTTAGCATCGTCTACTTTAACAGCAATTCCAAAATCGTTATCATTTACTACAGCGATAGTTTGTCTATCTGGAAGTATAGCTAATCCTTCAGCTTTTTCAATATTCCAGCCATATTGACGTAAATCTAGTAATAATTCTTTTTTGGCAGGAACAAAATTTTGAGGAACTTTGCCATATTCTAAATCGCCATTAGTATCGACAGTTGTAGCATTTTTTAAATCTACTTTATAAATGAGATTTTGCATTTTGCCATTTTGCTTACCTTGTTCAATAAGTAAATATTCATCATTACCAATAGATGTAATATCACCTAGTTTGGCATTAGAGAAATTTTTATAATTTTTATCTACAGGATAAGCGTACATTTTTACTTCTTTTGTCTGAGGGTTTAATTTTACTATTCTAGTATATGGTGCAGTTTTGGACGTTTTACCATCTACATCTAAAGGACTTTGAACAATTCCTACAATATTGCCATCATCATCAATAGTGAGACCTTCAAAACCACGATTAGGAACACGTTGTGCTAAGATAGATGGTAACCCCATTCCAGGACCATATTTTTCTAGTATTTTTCCATTAGAATCTGTTTTTATTAAAAATGGACCATATTCATCGCAAAGCCAGAAATTACCGTCTTTATCACGAGTAATACCTTCTATATCAAGTCCGTTGACATCAGTGCCTAGATCATTCATTTGAAAATCTAAGGCAACTTCACCAGTAGAACCAATGGCACCGAATGGAATTACTTTGCCGGATATTTTATGATTATTTTTATCTTTTAATGGAATACTATCAATGATTTGGGCTTTGTTCTGATCGATTTTTAAGATACCTATACTAGGTGTGAATTTTGGTGTAGGAAAGAATTTTCCAGGATATGTTTTACCATCTTTTATATATGTTGGGATATCGCCATTTAGGACCGCGGTCTGTTACACAATAAAATTCAATACTATCATCATTATTTAGAGATTTGAACATAAGTCCAGAGCCATATCCAGGATTTATACCATTGGCAAATTCTTTTTCTTCTCCATCATAAGGCAGTTGATAATTATCAGCGGTAACAATATAGTGAGAAACTGTAGCAGTATTACTTTGAGCATAAAGATTTGTAGGTGATGTGGAAAATACAGTTCCTAATGCACAACTTAATAATAATAATTTCTTTAAAGATTTACGCATAATTTTTACCTCATAAAAATATAGTTTGATTTTAATTATAAATTTATTTTGTAAAGAGCAATTTAGAAGGAAATAAATTCTAGGTAAAAAATATTTTATGAAGATTAGAAGGTAAACAATAGAGAGATTATGATAAGAAAATCTACTTTTGTTTTATTTTTTTATAAATGTGATAAAATGTATCTAAATAGTAAAGATGATAAAGTTAATAGTATAGAAAATATCTTTATTATTTAATTATAAAAAATATATATTAGGAGGATTTTTAATGAACAGTCATGAGTTTCATGAACTTACACATTATGTAATGGATTCACCTGCGAGTCCACCTGCTAGTTTATTTGCTGGCGGTTTTGATGATTGGAGAAGTAGAGCACGTTTAGCTCATTTTTTGGCAATGCCAGAATTAAAAAAACATGATGAAGCAATAGAGTTGTTTCGTTCTGTTGTTGAAGTAGAAATAGATGAAGAAAATCCTGAACAGGTAGAAGAAAAAGTTTATGCTTTTGCAAAGATTATCTTCTTGCCTTCGTGAAGATAAAAAATATGATGATGCTAAACATCAAATAGAACAATTTTATGATTTATTAGATAATAAAATAAATATTATGACGAATAATTATATATTTGATACTTTGTTAAATGATTATATTTTTCTCATAAAATCTAAATATAATGCCAAAGTAAAATCATTGATCGATATAGGAAATGATTCCTTTTTTAAAGATGTAAATAATTGTACAGAAATAATAACTATTATCTCCAATTTCTTTGAGCAATCAGATAAAACATATTTAGAAATAAAATTAATTGAATATGGAACATATATTGAATTAGATTTATTCGTAGAAAGTAATTTTGATAAAATAAATGATGATAACAACATTGATTACTTTGATGATTATGCACATCTAAGAAGAATTTTTGATAAATAATAAAAAGGACTTATACAAACAGCATGGTATAAGTTCTTTTATTTCTAATCAACTTTTAACCTAAACTTAACATAATCTCCCCTTTGCTATGTTAAGATAATGTAAAGGATGTGGAAATAATGAAAGAATGTATATATGTAGTAGAAGATGATGAAAATATTAGAGAAATTATAGATTTAGCTTTAACAAGTGCAGGGTATAATGTTAAACAATTTTCTAATGCTTTAGATGCTTTAAAAAGTATGGAAAATGATCAAGTGGATCTAGCTGTTTTTGATTTAATGTTACCTGGCATTTCAGGAATTGATGCTATCAAAAAGATACGTGAAACTGATCAAGAATTACCTATTTTGATTTTAAGTGCGAAGGACCGAGAAATTGATAAAGTCAATGGTTTAGATAGTGGTAGTGATGATTATATGACCAAACCATTTGGTGTTTTAGAGTTACAAGCTAGAGTACGTTCTTTGCTTAGAAGACATGCTCCTAAAGCAGTGCCAATTATCGAAAGTCAAACTTTAAAAATTGATAAACAAACAAGAACAGTGATGCATAATGGACAAGTCATGGAACTTACCAATAAAGAGTACCAACTACTTTTATATTTGGTAGAAAATCATACACGTGTCGTAGAAAGAGATGAAATTTTAAATCATATTTGGGGGTATGATTTTATTGGTGAATCAAGAGTTTTAGATGTGCATATTCGTGCTTTAAGAGCTAAATTGGATGATGATGGAAGTAAGTATATTAAAACTATTAGAGGTGTAGGATACCGCTATGTTGAGGAAGTGAAATAAGATGAATAAAGCTCTATTTAAATATTTTGCAACAGTTTTAATTATTACGTTATTATTTTCTTCAAGTGTTTCAATGGTGATTCTTTCTGATCAAATGATGCAAACAACAAGAAAAGATATGTACTATACGGTAAAGCTTGTAGAAAATCAAATTGATTATCAAAAACCTTTAGATAATCAAGTAGAGAAACTTAATGATTTGGCTTATACAAAAGATACTCGACTTACAATTATTGATAAAGAAGGAAATGTTTTAGCGGATAGTGATAAAGAGGGGATTCAAGAAAATCATAGTGGACGTAGTGAATTTAAAGAAGCTTTAAGTGATCAGTTTGGTTATGCGACACGTTATTCTTCAACTGTTAAAAAGAATATGATGTATGTAGCTTATTATCATCGTGGTTATGTTGTTCGTATTGCGATTCCTTATAATGGTATCTTTGATAATATAGGACCACTTTTAGAACCATTATTTATTAGTGCTGCTTTATCATTATGTGTTGCTTTAGCTCTTTCTTATCGTTTTTCTAGAACACTTACTAAACCATTAGAAGAAATTAGTGAAGAGGTTTCTAAAATTAATGATAATCGTTATTTAAGTTTTGATCATTATCAATATGAAGAATTTAATGTTATTGCGACAAAACTTAAAGAACAAGCAGATACAATAAGAAAAACGCTAAAAACTTTGAAAAATGAAAGATTAAAAATAAATAGTATTCTTGATAAAATGAATGAAGGGTTCATTTTATTAGATACAAATTATGAAATACTTATGGTCAATAAAAAAGCTAAACAACTTTTTAGTGATAAAATGGAAGTGAATCAACCTATCCAAGATTTTATCTTCGATCATCAAATTATAGATCAATTAGAAAATATCGGTGTAGAACCTAAAATCGTTACTCTAAAAAAAGATGAAGAAGTTTATGATTGCCATCTTGCTAAAGTAGAATATGGAGTGACTTTGCTCTTTGTAAATGTTACTGAATCTGTTAATGCTACAAAAATGAGACAAGAATTTTTCTCAAATGTTTCCCATGAACTTAAAACACCTATGACATCCATTAGAGGTTATAGTGAATTATTACAAGCAGGAATGATTAATGATCCTAAAGTAAGAAAACAATCTCTTGATAAAATACAAAAAGAAGTTGATCATATGTCACAATTGATAGGTGATATTTTAATGATTTCAAGACTTGAAAACAAAGATATTGAGGTCATTAAACATCCTGTTCATCTCCAACCAATTGTTGATGATATTTAGAATCATTAAAAGTAGAAATAGAAAAAAGAGAAATTAAAGTTATATGTGATTTAACACCACAAACTTATCTAGCAAATCATCAACATGTCCAACAATTGATGAACAACCTTATTAATAATGCTGTTAAATATAATAAACAAAAAGGAAATTTAAATATTCACTCTTATCTTGTTGATCAAGACTACATTATTGAAGTAAGTGATACAGGTCGTGGAATTTCACTTATTGATCAAGGGCGTGTCTTTGAACGTTTCTTTAGATGTGATGCAGGGCGTGATAAGGAAACAGGTGGTACAGGTCTTGGACTTGCAATTGTAAAACACATTGTTCAATATTATAAAGGAACAATTCATTTAGAAAGTGAATTAGGTAAAGGAACAACATTTAAGGTTGTTTTACCAATCATTAAGGACTCATTGTAGTCCTTATTTTTTTTATGAAAAAGTATCTAACTTGATAAAATATGTAATTTTACATATTTTATCAAGTAAAAAAATGTATTTTTGCGTATTTTATCAAGTTGAGGATAAGAGGTATTCATTTTCAAGATATTTTGAATATGATAAAATGACTTTAAAGAGAGGTTGATAAAGATGCTTCAACAAGAAAGACATGAACAAATACTTGCAAGATTAAATACTGATGGAAAAGTAAAAGTTAAAGAATTAGCTGTTGATTTTGAAGTCACAGAGGATTGTATTCGTAAAGATTTAACAGCTTTAGAAAAAGAAGGACTTTTAAAACGTATTCATGGCGGGGCTATGCAAGTAAGAAAGAATCTTCATGCTTATCATGTAGATGAACGTATGAGTGTGCGCTTAACTCAAAAGAAAATTATTGCTAAAAAAGCAGTTGAATTAATAGAAGAAAATACAGTGATATTTTTAGGAATTTCTACCGTGAATTTAGAACTTGCTAAATGTATTTATCAAAAAAATATACCACTCACTATTGTTACTAATATGATTGATATTATGCAATTATTTAGACAAGGTGATCATCATGTAAATCTTATTTTTATTGGAGGATATTTTAATCGTGCTAAAGATGGCTTTATTGGTGCATTGACAATTGAACAAATTCACAATTATCGTTTTGATCTTGCTTTTATTGGAACAGTAGGCATGAATATTCATGATGATAAGGTAACAACGTATGATGTTGAAGATGGACTTACAAAAAAAGAAGTCATGGATGCAAGTAAAAAATGTTATCTTGTGGCAGAAAATGAAAAGTTCAATTTGGATGGGAATTATGTTTTTGGGCATTTAAGTGAATTTACCGGATATATTGGTGAACAAGAGTTAGGAAGTCCTTTTAAGGAAAAAATAATGGAGTATGGATTAGAAATTATTTAGGAAAGATAGTATGGAAAAACAATATTTATTAAAAGTATACCCTGCAAAAAAATCAAGAGTTGCTTGGAGGAAGATTGAAATTTGTGGAAATGATACACTTACTGATTTATGCACAATAATTCTTGATGCATTTAATTTTGATCATAATCATTTTTATGAATTTTGCATGGATAATCGGCCATATAGTAACAATGCTTATACAATAGACAGAGACACAGATTATCCAGAAATTAATATAGTCATTGATACTATGGAGTTATACGAAAAACAAAAAATTTCTTTGCATTATGATTTTGGAGATGATTGGATGTTTACAATCGATGTTGTTAAAATCGTATCAGTAGAAAATTATTTTAAACCGCATGTTATTGGTTCAAAAGGAAAAGTTAAACAATATTGATAAAGCTCAATCTAAATGATTGAGTTTTTATTATAAAACAATAAAACGATTATTGAAATTTATTATTTTTAGATTTATAATAGCCTTGTAATAAGAAAAAACAATAAAAGGAGGCGTGTTATGAATTGTTTATATCAAACAAAAAGAATTTCTGATTTAAAAGAAAAGATGTTGAGCAGTAAACGTTATGCTTCTATTGAACAAGCACGAATCATTACACGTGTTTATCAAGAAAATGAGAAATTATCTATTCCTAAAAAAAGAGCTCTTTCTTTAAAAGCAGCATTAGAGAAATTAGAGATTTCTGTTGAAGATGAAGAGTTGATTGTTGGAAATCGTACAAAGGGTGTACGTTACGGGGTGGTTTTTCCTGAAAGTGGTTGTTCGTGGATCAATCAAGAATTTGAAACGTTACCAACAAGACCACAAGATCAGTTTTTAGTAAAAGAAGAAGATATTAAAGAATTTAGAGAAAAGATTTATCCTTATTGGAAAGGAAAATCTTTAGAAGATGCAATTAAAGGAACTTATGGAATAGAAATTAATGAAATAAGTAAAGTAGTAAAAATTAATCAAAAAGATCATGCTCAAGGTCATATTTGTCCTGATAGTGCTTTATGGTTAAAACTTGGTCCTCAAGGTTTAATGGAAAAAGCAAAAGAAAATTAAAGAATTGTAAAGATGAACAAAAAGAATTTTATGAATGTACGATTCTTGTATTAGAAGGAGCAGTTCATTTTATGCAAAGATATCATGATTTGATTGAAAGGGAAAAAATCGAATCATTAAAAGAAGTGGGAAAGATTTGTACGAATCTTTCTAAAAGACCTCCAGAAACTTTTCATGAAGCGGTGCAATCTTTATGGTTTTTATTTGTGATATTACATATGGAATCCAATGCTTCTTCTTTTTCACCAGGGAGAATGGATCAATATCTTTATCCTTATTATCAAAGAGATATAGAAAAAGGTAGTCTTACTAAACAAGAAGCTTTAGAAATATTAGAATGTTTGTGGTTGAAATTTAATCAAGTTGTTTATTTAAGAAATCAAAATAGTGCTAAATATTTTGCTGGATTTCCAATTGGTTTTAACATTGCTATTGGAGGTGTAGATGAAAATGGTCAAGATACGTACAATGAGCTTTCTTTACTTTGTTTAAAAGCTCAAGAGCATTTAGGATTACCACAACCTAATTTATCTGTAAGACTTAATAAAAATTCTAGCCATGAATTAATGCAAGCTGCTATTAAAGTTGTTTCACTTGGTAGTGGAATGCCACAATTTTTCAATGATGAAGCTATTATTCAACCAATGATTGAAGATTTAGGAATTGAAGAAAAAGATGCACGTAATTATGCTATTGTTGGATGTGTTGAACTGACAACACATGGCAACAATTTAGGATGGTCTGATGCAGCCATGTTTAATTTAAATAAAGTATTAGAACTTACTTTGAATCATGGAAAATGTTTACTAACAAAGCAACAAATAGGATTAGATTTAGGAAGTTTAGAAACATATCAAACTTATCAAGATTTAGAAAATGCTTTTCAAAAACAAATTGATTATTTTATTGATAAAATGATGGCTGCAGAAAAGATTGTAGAAAAAGCACATCAAGATTATTTACCAACAGCTTTTCTATCTACTGTTATTGATGATTGTTTAGAAAAAGGATTAGATGTTACTAAAGGTGGAGCTAAATATAATCTATCAGGTATTCAAATGATTCAAGTAGCCAATCTTGCAGATTCTCTAGCAGCTATTAAACAACTTGTTTATGATGATAAAATGATAAGTCAACATGATTTATTAAATGCTTTACAAGAAGATTTTAAAGGCTATGAAATCATGCAAACAATGCTTTTAAATAAAGTGCCTAAATATGGAAACGATGTAAAGTGGGTCGATGAGCTTGGAAATCAATGGGCATGTTACTTTAGAGAAAAGATGAAACGTTATACAAATTATCGAGGAGGCCCTTATCATACAGGAATGTATACTGTTTCTGCACATGTTCCAATGGGTGAAAATGTAGGAGCATCACCAGATGGTAGAAATGCTTTAAAACCACTTGCTGATGGAGGCATGTCACCTGTCTATGGTAGAGATCTACAAGGCCCAACAGCTGTTTTAAAATCTGTTTCAAAACTTAATAATTCATGTACGACGAATGGTGGCCTTTTAAATATGAAATTCTTACCAGAATTTTTTAAAACAGAAACAGGCTGTTTGAAATTTGAAAATTTCTTACGTGCTTTTGTGGATTTAAAAGTACCTCATATACAATTTAATGTTGTTAGAAAAGAAGATTTGCTTGATGCTAAAGTTCATCCTGAAAATCATCAGTCGTTGACAATTCGTGTTGCTGGTTATACAGCATACTTTGTTGAACTTGCTGGCAAGCTACAAGATGAAATTATTGAAAGAACAACTTATGAAAATATCTAAAGCATTGGTTTTTGATATTAAAAGATTTGCAATACATGATGGCAGTGGTTTAAGAACAACAGTTTTTTTTAAGGGGTGTCCACTTCGTTGTCTATGGTGTCAAAATCCAGAAGGATTAAACACTCAAAGACAAGTCATCTATTTTAAAAATAAATGTATTCATTGTAGATGTTGTCAACAATTCAAAGAACAAATTAATTATCAAAACGATCGGCCATATTTTCAAAATCATCAAGACTTTGATCAAGTTATTAAAACATGTCCTAGTGGTGCTATTCAATATGATAGTCAAGAGTATACTTTAGATAAATTAATGAATAAAATTAAAGAGGATGAAGTTTTCTTTCAACATGGAGGAGGTGTTACATTTTCCGGTGGAGAACCCTTTATGCAAGGTGAATTTCTTATTGAAATTTTAAAAAGATGTCAGAAAGAAAAAATTCATACAGCTATTGAAACATCATTTTATACATCATTAGAACTTATAAAAAAGGCATTGCCTTATTTAGATTTAGTTTATATAGATTTAAAAATATTTGATGAGCAAAAACATCAAGCCTGTACAAATGTATCACCACAACTTATTAAAGAAAATATTCGTTATGTTTTACAAAGTGAATATAAAGATAAAGTGATCATTAGAACACCACTGATTCCAACAATGAGTGCAACGGATGAAAATATTCATCAAATTGTAAAATTTTTAATTCAAATAAATCCAGAAGTAAAATATGAAATGCTTAACTATAATTCATTAGCTTCAGCAAAATATGAACTTGTGAATTTAAAATACAGATAGAATCATATCAAACGTTTACCAAGCAACAAATGCAACATTTTTATGATGTTGCTTTACAAGCAGGAATAAAAAACTTAATAAAAGAATAGGAGAAAAGAAAATGGAATTTATAATTGATACAGTAAACTTAGAAGATATAAAAGAAGCAGTAGAATATATGCCAATTGTAGGAGTAACAAGTAATCCTTCAATCGTAAAGAAAACAAGTCCAAAAGACTTCTTTCAACATATGAAAGAAGTAAGAAAAATCATAGGAAAAGAAAGAAGTCTTCATATTCAAGTGATTTCTAAGGAATGTGATGAAATCGTTAAAGAAGCCCATCGTATTATTGAAGAAATTGATGATCAAGTTTATATCAAAGTGCCTGTTTCTTATGAAGGAGTCAAAGCTATTAAACAATTAAAGGCAGAAGGAATAAATGTAACAGCGACAGCTGTCTATGATTTGATGCAAGCCTATATGGCCTTGGCAGCAGGAGCAGACTATATTGCACCTTATGTCAATAGAATAGGGAACCTAGGGAATGATCCAATGGAACTGATCAATGAATTATCTAATAGAATCGTACAAGATGGTTATGATTGTAAGATATTAGCAGCAAGCTTTAAAGGGGTACAACAAGTAAGAGATGCCTTCAATTATGGAAGTCAAGCAATCACAGCGCCAGTAGAAGTCTTAAAACAAATCTTTGCGAATCCAAGTATTGAAAAAGCAGTGAATGATTTCAATAGTGATTGGTATGATGTTTATGGAGAAGGTAAAGGGATTTGTGATTTATAAGAGAAAACTGTAGTTCGTGAGGACTACAGTTTTTGGACTATCTGTCTAATGAAATAACAAAAATGAGATGTTAAAATAACCCTGGAAAGGGGTTGTTAAAGTGAGTTGTCATCGTATTGGTCTAGGAATGAATTCAGTTGTTGAAAAATCAATTGAAATGTTTGAAAATGAAGAAATAAGCTTAAATGCTTGTAAGAAAATTATTGTTGCCTGTAGAAATGGTGTTTATTGGTGTGATGGGAATGAAGATGAAGCTATTGCCTGTATTATTGATTGTTATTGTGGCAATTGTTTAAGAAAGATTCATCAAGAGCATCGGATTCGTGTTGATAGAAATCGGTATGATGTTGTGACTCATTATTTATGTGAGGATTGTTATCAACATCTTGTTTATGAAGAAAGTATATTAAAAAAGCACGTATATGTTGAAAAAAAGGCATAATAAAAAGTCAGAAAAGTCTGACTTTTTACTTAGAAATAATTTCTACACCATCTTCTGTAACAAGGAAAGTATGTTCCCATTGAGCAGAAAGTTTTCCATCATCTGTATAAACTGTCCAATCATCATTATAATTTAAGTGAACATGTCTTGTTCCTTGATTAAGCATTGGTTCAATTGTAAAAACCATTCCTGGAACAATCAAAACAGTATCTTCTTTTGTTTTAAAATGGAAAACATAAGGATCTTCATGCATGGTCATTCCAATACCATGACCACAGAATTCTTCAACGACGCTATAGCCATTAATATGTGCATATCTTTGAATTGCTTTACCGATATCTCCAATATGACTTTTCCATGGCTTGATAGCTTTCATCCCTTCATACATCGCTTCTTTTGTGATTTTAACAAGTTTTTTAGCTTCATCTGAAACGTTTCCCATCATGAACATACGTGAAGCATCAGCATAGTAACCATTTAATTCACTTGTAGCGTCAACGTTAATAATATCCCCATCTTTTAAAATAACATCAGAAGAAGGAATTCCATGACAAACGACATCATTAATAGATGTACAAATACTTTTAGGATAGCCTTCATAATTTAAATCAGCAGAATGTGCATTGTGTTCCTTTAAATATTCTCTTGTAAGTACATCGATATCTTCAGTCGACATACCAATTTTTATATTCTTTTCGATATAATCTAATAATCCGTTATTTACAACAGCTGCTTTTTTGATTCCTTCAATTTGTTGTTGATTTTTAATCATTGATCTAGGAGGTGTCATCACTCCTCTTTTTTTGTAATAATTAATTTTTTTGTCAAATTCGCGGTGACAAACTTCATAGTCCAAGCCACTTCCGCACCAACATTTATTCATTTGTTCTACCTCTTTTCGTATCTATTTTAAACATCTCGTTTTATAATGTAAAGAAAGATGATAATATGATTTTAATGGAGATGATAAAATGGAAATTTTAGATATATGCGATGAATTAGGAAATCCAACAGGAAAGACAGTAGAAAGAGAAATCGCACATCAACAAGGTATCTTACATCGTACAGCTCATGTTTGGATCTTAAGAAAAAAAGAAAATAAAATACAAATATTATTACAAAAAAGAAGTGAACAAAAAGATTCGTTTCCTGGCTGTTATGATATTTCAAGTGCAGGACATATTCCTGCAGGGGATAACTATGGCCAATCGGCGGTAAGAGAGTTGAAAGAGGAATTAGGAATTGTTGTAAGGGAAAGTGAATTGATTGATTGTGGAAATCGTAGATTTCATTTTGAAGAAATTTTTCATGGTCGTTTATTTAAAGATAATCAAGTAAGTAAAATATTTGTTTTATGGAAAGATTTGGAAGAAAAAGATTTTGTTTTTGTTGATCATGAAGTAAGTCAAGTTAAATGGTTGGATTTTGAAAAATGTTATCAAGATGTTAAAGAAAATAAAATAAATCATTGTATTTATATTGAAGAACTAGACATAGTAAAAAAATATCTTCGTGTTCAATAATGCTCCTTTTTAAGTCTGTATAAATTCCTTCTAAGGCGTTTTTTTTGGAAAAAAACATAAAAAATATAAAAATAAAAAAGATGCAGGGGGGGTAAAAGTATGCTATAATTTATAGTGAATAAAATATGTGTAGTAAGGGTGTGTGAATATGTATTTTACGATTATGGATGATGATCGAGCGTTTGGCGAAACTTTAAAAAATAAATTAGAAGTGAATACCATGCTGTTGTAGATGTTTATCATGGAATGATTGATCTAGATCAGATAAAACATGTACCCGATATTTTATTTTTAGATGTGATATTTGAAAATGGGACAGGTGTGGATTATGCGAAAAAGTACAAAGAAAAGTTTGATTCACAAATTGTTTTTGTTTCAAGTAAAAGTAGTTTGATTTTTAAAACCCAAGGATTAAAGGCGTTATGCTTTATTAGAAAGAGTCATCTTGATAATGACTTTAAAGTCTTTAAACAACTTTACGATGAAGAATGTAAAAATGAAATGAAATTGATTTTTGAACTGAATAAGGGAATGAATAAAAATCAAATGGCATATATAACATTAATGAGTGATGATATTATCTATGCAGAATGTTATGCTCATGAATTGATTATCCATACATATGAACATGAATATGCTGTTAAAATGACTTTGAAGAAATTTATGGAACAAGTAAAACAAGCACATTGTTTTATTCAAATACATAGAAGTTATGCAATTAATATGAAATATATTTATCGTATAGATAAAAATCATATTAATATGGTTGATGAAGAAAGTAAGAATGAATTAGAAATTGGTAGAAAATATAAAAAAGAAGTTAATGAGGCCTTTAGAAACTACTTGATGGATAAATTTTAGATATCATGAAAAATCATGATATCTTTTTTTTGACATATAATACAACGGTGATGTTATGAAAAGAATTTTTCTTATAATGATTGCTTTTGGTGTATGTTTCTTTGAGATTCCTGTAGATGCTTATGAAAAATCTTTAAAAAATGTAAAAGTGGTGATTGATGCAGGACATGGTGGTTTTGATAATGGAGCTATTGAATATGGTTATTATGAAGATAATATTAATTTAGAAATTGCTTTGAAAATGAAAGATGAATTAGAAAAAAGTGGAGCTAAAGTCTATTTAACAAGAGATGGTGATTATGATATGACGAAAAGAAATCATCATTATTCTAAACAAGATGATATGTATTTAAGAGTCAAGAAGATAGATAGCTATAAATGTGATTATTTATTAAGTATTCACCAAAATGCTTCTGGTAATAGAAGTGCATGGGGTTCACAAGTTTTTTATTATTATAGAAGCAAACAAGGAAAAGCATTAGCTTTTGATATTGATCAAAGTTTAAAACAGTTAACAAATAGCAGAAAACCAATTAGTGGATGTGGTTTTAGAGTTTTAAGAGCTACTAAGACATTAGGAGTTCTAATTGAGTGTGGTTTTTTATCAAATTATAATGAATGTGGGCAACTAAGAAGCAAAAATTATCAAAAAAAACTATGTCAAAAGGTAAAAGAAGGACTCATTAAATATCATTTAAGAATAATGACTCAAAAAAATGAAAAAAACAGCAAAAATTTTAACATAAAAAAATGAGTTGATTTTAATCAATGTAATTTTTATTTTTTAAAAAAAAAGTGTAAAAAAATTAACACGAAAAAACTAGTTGACGTATTCTTATATGCATGGTAATATTATATGGGCAGTTGATTGATGGGCCTGTAGCTCAGTTGGTTAGAGCGCACCCCTGATAAGGGTGAGGTCGATGGTTCAAATCCATTCAGGCCCACCATTAATTAATTGTTTTATATAGATGTGGGCCTGTAGCTCAGTTGGTTAGAGCGCACCCCTGATAAGGGTGAGGTCGATGGTTCAAATCCATTCAGGCCCACCATTTTAACAAATGAAATGGTGGAAAAAATAAATATTAAATTGGGGCCATAGCTCAGCTGGGAGAGCACCTGCCTTGCACGCAGGGGGTCAGCGGTTCGATCCCGCTTGGCTCCACCAATAAATAAACTAACTGCTTCGGCAGTTTTTTTGTTGTAAAAAAATAAATATACTCTATAATCCAATTGAGGGGGTAAAATATGGCACAAAATAGAGGAAAAGGAAATTATGTAATCAATACTTTTAATGGAATGGCTTATGGCTTTTTTGCAAGTTTGATTATTGGAACAATATTAAAACAATTAGGAACATTAGTTCATGTTGAACAACTTGTAACCTGGGGGACAGTAGCAGGTTATTTAATGGGACCGGCCATTGGAATTGGTATGGGCTATGCAATTGATGCAAAAGGACTTAATTTGATTTCTGCGGTTATTGCAGGAGCAATAGGAGCTGGAACGTTTAATAATGGTGTTCAAGCGGGTAATCCAATTTCAGCTTATGTAGCAGTTTTAGCGGCTATTGAGGTAACAAGACTTATTCAAGGGAAAACACCGATTGATATTTTACTTGTTCCTTTTGTTTCTATCTGTATAGCAGGTTTGGTAACACAATTTGTAGGACCTTATCTTACACAAATGATTACTTGGATTGGAAGTGTTATTAATGATGGGGTTTCTTTACAACCTTTATTTATGTCAATTGTTGTAGGGGTGTTAATGGGAATGGCATTAACGGCACCGATTTCTTCAGCTGCTATTGGTATTATGTTAGGACTTGATGGTTTAGCGGCAGGGGCAGCACTTGCAGGGTGTTGCGCACAAATGATTGGTTTTGCGATGATGTCTATTGAAGACAATGATATTGGTGATGTTATTGCTATTGGAATTGGAACAAGTATGTTACAGTTTAAAAATATTATTAGAAGACCGGTTATTTGGTTACCTACAATTTTAACAACGATTATTACAGCACCTATTTCAACGGTCTTACTTCATATTCGTTGCAGTGCAATTGGCTCAGGAATGGGAACAGCAGGACTTGTAGGCTTATTGGATGCGATTCAAGTAATGGGAAATCAGTATTGGATACCACTTATTTTGATAGATGTGATTGCTCCAGCAATTTTAACATTTAGTTTTTACAAAGCTTTTAGAAAATTGAATTACATAAGAAAAGGAGATTTAAAGATTGAACGTCTTTGATCTCCTTTTTCTTTATTTAAATAAATCAATAATATCTGCAGTAGACATTTGGGTAATAGAACCATTATTGTTTTCGATAAACATATTCGATAAATCTTGTTTTTGTTCTTGAAGTTTTTGAATCTTTTCTTCAATTGAATTTTTCATAATCAATTTATAAACTTGAACATTATTTGTTTGTCCAATACGATAAGCTCTATCTGTTGCTTGATTTTGTGCAGACATATTCCACCATGGATCATAGTGAATAACGGTAGAAGCACTTGTTAAGTTAAGACCAGTACCACCTGCTTTTAAACTGATTAAAAAGACAGTTGTTTGATCGTTTTGGAAGGCATTAACAAGTTGATGCCTTTTGATTTTTGTTGTTGAACCAGTTAAAACATAATAAGAAATATCTTTTTTACGTAATTCAGCTTCGATTAAATCTAATGATTTAGTAAAAGAAGAGAATAGTAAGACTTTTTGATTATTTTCTTTTGCTGTTTCAATAATATCCATACAAGCTTTAAGTTTAGAACTTGGCTCAATGATATCTTTATATAAAATACGTTGATCACAACATAATTGACGAAGCCTTGTCATCATTGCAAGGATTTGGATCTTATCGATATGATTTACCTGAATAGCACTTTGTAATTCACTATTAATTGTTGATAAGTTAGCAAGATATACTTTTTCTTCCTCTGGTGTAAAAGGAATAATGACATTGTTTTCAATCTTGTCTGGTAATTCTGTTAAAACCTCTTTCTTTGTTCTCCTTAAAATAAATGGTTCAACTAATTGCTTAAGTTTTGCTTGTTTTTGTTGGTCTTCATTTTTTATGATTGGTATTTCGTAAGTTTCTTTGAAATGATGATAATTATATAAATATTGAGGCATCAAGAAATCAAAGATTGACCATAATTCTGCTAAACTATTTTCAATTGGAGTACCTGTTAAAGCAAAACGATATTTACCATTAATTAATTTAACAGTTTGAGCATTCTTTGTACTTTGATTTTTGATATATTGAGCTTCATCTAAAATAAAATAATAGAATTGATAATCTTTATATAATTCATAATCTCTACGAATATAATCATATGAAGTAATAACAACATCATATTCTGGAATGCTTTCAATTAATTTCTTTCTTTGAGCAATATTTCCAGTAATACAAACTGTTTTTAATTTCTTTGAGAATTTTTTGATTTCATCTTGCCAGTTATAAATCAAGGTTGCAGGAGCAACAACGAGACTGACATGATTTTCACCGATACCATCTTCAATCAATGTCATGACTTGTAATGTTTTACCAAGCCCCATATCATCAGCTAAGATACCACCGAAGCCATATTCTGACATTGTTTTTAACCATTTAAATCCTTGAACTTGATAGTCTCTTAAAATCTTAGAATAATTTTGTGGAACTTGAATATCTTCAGGATCTTTTTCTTCAATATGAGAAATCAAGTCTTGGAAATGTTGATCTCTGTTGAAATGTAATGATGAACTGTTCATAAAGTTTTCTAAATAAAGTGAATGATATTTATCAACTTCAACTTCACCATCTTTTAAATCGTTATATTCAATATTTAAATCATTAAATAATAAATCTAAATCTTTGATACTATCATCATCTAAATTAATAAATTCCCCATTTTTTAAACGATGATAATTCTTTTTGTGTTGAAAAGCATATAAAATATCTTTAATTTCTTCTTTATCAACGTTGATACTATTAATATCGATTTTTAATAAATCATTTTGTAAACGAACACCGAT
>ENA-OPZZ01000871-OPZZ01000871.1-human-gut-metagenome-genome-assembly--contig:-NODE-871-length-21209-cov-2.681102_pt1 | contig 21209 bp, 27 predicted proteins | sample MGYA00242487_ERZ504511 | MGnify/ENA primary metagenome ERZ504511 (study PRJEB26092, sample SAMD00036241) | human gut metagenome | host: Homo sapiens | study: EMG produced TPA metagenomics assembly of... | reverse complement strand
ATTTTTGCCGGAGAGAACTCCTGTAGATTCGTTTTAGTATCATGAGAAAGACCACTCCGTTTATCTTCACACAAACGGGAACTAAATTCCGGGAAGTGTTTTTACAGGCAGGTCAGCAGACCGTTGCATTTCATGCAACGGTCTCTGTTTAGTTATAGAGAAGTTTTCTCTTTAGCATTTCTGAATTGACCGCATGGGCCAGAGCTTCCTCTTTGGTAATCTGTCCCGTTCGGCAAAGGGTCTGGATACTGCTGTCCATGGAAAACATAGTGTCCGAAGAGGAGGAGTATACAAGTCCGTCAATCTGAGGAATTTTGTTTTCTCTTATCATATTGCGGATGGCAGGGGTGGCGGTCATCAATTCAAAGGCCGCATGCATGCCTGATTCGTCTGCAGAAGGAATAAGCTGCTGGGATACCACGGCCTGGAGAACGGAAGAAAGCTGTATGGCTATCTGCCTCTGCTGGTTGGGAGGGAAAACATCAATGATTCGGTCAATCGTGTTGGCTGCCCCCAGGGTGTGCAGGGTAGATAAGACCAGATGTCCGGTTTCCGCAGCCGTCATGGCAATAGACATAGTTTCAAAATCCCGCATTTCACCTAAGAGAATGACGTCCGGACTCTGACGGAGGGAAGAACGCAGAGCCACTACATAGCTTTCCGTATCGGAACTGATTTCACGCTGGCTCACAATGCTTTTTTGTGCTTGTGAAGGAATTCCAGGGGATCTTCCAGAGTGATGATGTGTTTCTCCTGGTTTTCATTAATGGCATTGATGATGCAGGCCAGGGTCGTAGATTTGCCGCTTCCGGCAGGGCCTGTAACCAGTACCAGTCCTTTTTTCAGATTTCCCAGGTCAATAATCTGCTCCGGAATTCCAAGCACAGAAGGGTCTGGCAGGCTGAAGGTAATCATACGGATGACTGCAGCCAGAGAACCTCTCTGCATGTAAGTAAGTACTGACCCGGTAGCGGGACAGGCCTTTTACTGTAAAAGAGAAATCATCATCACCGGTTTGCAGGAACTTTCCGATATCTCTGTGGTCTGCCAGTTCATAAATTTCCCGGATAAGGCTCTCGCACTGCTCAGGCATCATTCGTTCCTCATTTAGCTGTATGATTTTTCCGCCTTTTTTATAAGACATGGGGCACCAGTACCTCCGGCATGTTGTCCCGGAGGGTCTGTGGGCTGTCTTGGTCTTTCTGGGCTTTGTCAGAGGCAGTATTTCCGGTATCACTGCCGCTGCAGCCCGTAGTCAGAAGAAGGGGCAGCACAAGCAGGGCAAAGATGAGCCGGAGTTTTCCCCGAAAAGCCGGAAAAGGATATTTCAGGTACATAAGATATTCCTTGAAAAAATAAATTCATTTGTCGTATAGGATAAGTATAGCACCCGAAAGGCGGTTTTTTCCAACTGAAAAATTGCTTGACTTTGTGGTAATATAACATTGCAAAAACAAAAAGTTTGTACTATACTTCCTCTAGAATTATAAAGGAGCGAAAAGGAGAAGAAACATGACAAACGATATGACAAAGGGAAGTCCCATAAAGCTGATTATCCAGTTTATGATTCCTGTTTTTCTGGGGAATATATTTCAACAGTTTTACAATATTGCAGATTCGATTGTAGCAGGACAATTTATCGGAGTGAAAGCTCTGGCGGCTATCGGAAGTACCGGATCGCTGATGTTTTTTGTGACGGGCTGGCTTAACGGACTAAGCAGCGGATTTGCAATTCTTGTTTCACAGTGGTTCGGTGCAAAACAATATGATAAAATGCGGCATTACGTGGCGATGTCGGTTTATCTGGCAGGCGGATGTGCCGTTCTTATGACGGCGGGACTTTTGATCGCGAATGAGCCTATTTTACGGATGATGAATTATTCTGCGGAAATCATGCCTGAAGTAAAGCAGTATATGGGGATTATTTATGCAGGTTTGATCGTGACTGCCGCATATAATTCACTTGGCGGCTTTTTTGCGTGCGATAGGCGATTCAAAATCTCCGCTGTATTTTCTGATCATTTCGGCAGTGATCAATGTGTTCCTGGATATTCTGTTTATTGTAAAAATCGGGATGGGAGTGGAAGGCTGTGCCTATGCTACGGTTATCGCGCAGGCAATTTCCGCAGTCTGCTGCCTGATCTATATTATCAAAAAGTTCCCGATCCTGCATCTGAAGAAAGAAAACTTTGAAATTTCTTTTACCAGCTTCCGTTATCTGCTGGCCCTTGGTATTCCCATGGGACTTCAGTTTTCCATCACAGCGATCGGAACCATTATTGTACAGGGTGCTGTAAATATTTACGGTTCTGTATACATGGCAGGATTTTCCGCTGCGGGAAAACTACAGAATATCATTGTAACGGTATTTGTAGCTTTTGGTGCGACGATGGCAACCTTTGTAGGACAGAACCGTGGCGCCGGAAAGATGGACCGTGTAAAAGAAGGAATGAAATATACCCAGATCATGGTCTTGATCTGGAGTGTGATCACTATGATCATAATGTTCTTTTTCGGAAAGTACATGACCTGGTTATTTATTGACAAGTCCCAGACAGATGTTATTAATGTTTCTGTTACTTATTTTCATACTGTATTCTGGGCATATCCGTTCCTTGGAAGTATCTTCCTTTACAGAAACGGCCTTCAGGGACTGGGATATGGCCTGGTTCCCATGCTGGGCGGTGTGTTTGAACTGGTGGCAAGAAGTGCGATCGTTATGTTTGTTGCAGGAAAAACAAGTTTTGCCGGTGTATGTCTGGCGGATCCTGCTGCATGGATCGCGGCACTGATCCCGCTGATTCCGTATTATATTTATGTGATGAAAAAGTGGAGCAGGGGAAAAAAGGAAACTGTTGCCTGAGTGGGCATAATACAGAAAATGAAAAGAATAAATTTAGGCTTGCAATTATGGAAGATACAGTTATAATGATATTATAACTGCGGAAAAAACCAGGAAACCGGGATTCCGGGTAAGATTACAGATCCAGAAGGGAGAATATAGATCATGGAAATCACAAAGGAAACAACAATGGGTGAGATGCTTGCATACGATGAGAAGATCGCATACATTCTTATGCAGGAAGGAATGCACTGCATCGGCTGTCCGTCTTCTATCGGTGAGTCTCTTGAGGAGGCATGTATGGTACACGGACTTGATGTAAACGCTGTACTGGCAGACATCCATCACTATGAAGAGACCAAGAACCAGAAATAAATAACAGAAACGTACAGATTACGGACCGTAAGGGATAACGACTGTGCATGTTTTTTTGACATGCCGTTGTTATCCCTTATTTTTTTTACACGTTTTATACGGAAAAGCGGAGGAAAACACCATGTATGTAATGATCGACAATTTTGATTCGTTTGTTTATAATCTAAAAGCGTATTTTGAGGAACTGGGGCGTGAGATCCTTGTAAAGCGCTGCGACGAGATCACCCTGGAAGAACTGGAGGAACTGAAGCCGGAAGGAATCATTCTTTCTCCGGGCCCCAAACGCCCCTGGGACGCAGCCCTTTGTGTGGAAACCGTAAACAGATTTCAGGGAAGGGTTCCGATCTTAGGAGTCTGTCTGGGACATCAGGTGTTGGGACACTGCGCAGGTGCGGTGGTAGAAAAGGGAAAACGTCCCATGCACGGAAAGGTGACAGAGATTCGCAACTATGGAACCGGAGTGTTTGCCGGTCTGCCGGAAGAATTTAAAGTGACAAGATACCATTCCCTGATTGTCCGTGGAGAAAGTCTTCCGGAAGAATATCAGGTAGATGCAGTTTCCAAAGACGGGGCAGTGATGGGAATTTCCCACAAAATCCTTCCGTTATACGGGGTACAGTTTCATCCGGAAGCAGTCCTTACGGAATACGGTCATGAGCTTCTTGAGAATTTCTGCAAAATCGCGGAAAGATTTCAGCAGGAGCAGGAAAGGGTAGCTATAGAAAAAACAGCCTGAGCAGAGAAAATACGGGAAATAAATAGGAGCTTGAACATGTACAGAGATCATCGTATCATAAAGAAACTGGACACATATATTCCGGCAGCAGAGATCTTCCGGATCTACGAAAAGGAACTGGGAGCCGCTTTTCTGGATTCTTCCCTTGTTAACGATCTGGGACGGTATTCCGTGATCGGAAGATGTCCGTATCTGAAGCTGGTAAAGGACGGAGAGAACTTTACTATCAACGGAAGGCCGGAAACAGAAACAACCTTTGAAGACTATATGCGGGAATATTTGAATACCCATGAGGACAAAAATAACAGCGGACTTCCCATCGTATCCGGAGCAGTAGGGTATTTTTCCTATGATTACGGAAGAAAACAGATGGGAGTACCATCCGGAGAAAAGGAGCTTGTGACCGTTCCGGAGGCAGTTCTGACGTTTTATGACTGTTTTATTGTAGAAGACTGTCAGGAAAAAAGAACTTATCTTGTGTCAAAATGGAATCAGTGAAGACGCTGCAGCAGAAATCGGAGCGATGGAAAAAGCAATCCGGAAATTTACAGAGGCGGGGAAAAAGGAAGGATCGGAAACAGGGAAAAAAAGGAATCCGGAAACAGTATGGTCACGGAAAATTCTCACCGTGAGAAATTCAGGATCCAGGTTCATCCCAATTTTGAAAAAAGAAGATACAAACAGGCAGTAGACCGGATGATCCGGTATATTATAGAGGGTGATATCTATATTGCCCAATATGACGCAGCAGCTGACTATTGAAAGCGAAAAACCGCCTCTGGATGTTTTTTATGATCTTCGGAAAAATAATCCGTCTCCTTTCGGCGGGTATCTGGATTTCGGAGACTATCAGATCGTCTGTGCCTCTCCGGAACGTTTTCTGAAGATGAAAGACCGTCATGTAAATACTCGTCCTATAAAGGGAACAAGAAAACGTGGCGTAACATCTGAGGAAGATGAAATGCTCCATCGGGAGCTTCAGGATTCAGGAAAGATAAGAGTGAACTTCTTATGATCGTAGACCTGGAGCGAAATGATCTGAACCGGGTGTGTACACCGGGAAGCGTGAAGGTAACCGAGCTTTTTACAGTGGAAGCATACGCTACGGTTTTTCATCTGGTATCGGATATTGAAGGAAAACTGGAAGACGGAAAAAATGTTATGGATCTTCTGGAGGCTGCATTCCCCGGCGGTTCTATTACCGGTGCGCCGAAATATCGTGCCATGGAGATCATTGACGAGCTGGAACACGGCAAGCGAAATCTTTATACAGGCTCTATCGGCTATCTGACCCTGGATGGAAGCTGCGATTTCAACATCGTGATTCGTACAGCTCTTCATAAAAACGGAAAATATCACCTTGGCGTCGGCGGCGGGATCACAGCAGAGTCAGATCTGGAATTTGAGTACGAGGAAACACTGCAGAAGGCGAAAGCGATCCTGGATGCGCTACAGTAGAGAAACATACAGAACGGTAAAAGTAAAAGGCTCTGTAGAAAGATCAGAGAATCTGACAGGGATACTTCATAAGGAGGGAGGTCAGAGGAGATGAACAACATAACCTTAGACGAATGTTTTCAGTTTGGTCTGGGAGCATTTGAGACCATAGGAATAGAGCAGGGAACCCCCATACTTCTTGAAAAGCATCTGAAAAGACTGGAACGGGCGGCAGATTTCCTGAAGCTGGGTGATCCGACAGTACGGGGGATCACAGCCGGGAAGATTGAAGAGTATCTGAAAGAACAAAAAAAACGTCCGGAGGTGCAAAAAGAATTTGACGGACTGGAACACTGTGCGCTGAAGCTCATGCTCACAAAGGAAAATGCAGTGTATTCTCTTCGTGCCAATCATTATACGCCGGAGAATTATGAAAAAGGCTTTACCATGGATGTCAGCAAGGTGAAACGGAATGAAACATCGCCTCTTGTATACCATAAAACCATGAATTACGGGGACTGTATCCTGGAAAAACGAAATGCTGCAGCAGCAGGAATGGATGAACGGTTGTTTCTGAATACAAAGAAACAGATATCTGAAGGGACAGTAAGCAATGTATTCTTTGTGCGAAAAGGCGTGATCTATACACCAAAAGTTAGCTGCGGACTTCTCCCGGGAATCCTCCGTGAATACCTTTGTGACACGGAAGAGGTGGAAGAAACTTATATCTATGTTCAGGATCTTAAATGGTATCAGGAATGCTTTGTCACCAATTCCCTGATGGGGATCATGCCGGTGCGCCAGATTGAGGGAATCCGGTTCGAGGAAGACAAAGTGACGAAGGAGCTGATGGGAAAATATCAGAAGATGGTCAGAGATACTGTGAATAAGAAACAAGTCGGATAAAGGTTATTGCGAAACCATCACATTCCGGAATGAGAAATAAAATGTGGATAGCTGATTTCTGAGAAATGTACCTGAAGATGGCGGAAGTATAATCAGGAATTCGAAATGATACATAGAATGATAACGGAATTTGACAGAATATGACCAAGACAATCAGGGATAAAGGTGCATCAACCTGGAAACACTAGGGATGATGCACTATTTTTGTGCAAACTCAACCAAAAAACGGTCATAAATTTTGTGAAGTAGTTTGGTTGACTTTGAACGAATTTGGAAGTATACTAAGTTCAACAAATAAGGAACAACAAAAAGCGGTCAGAAACCCGCAGAAATGCGAATACCCGCTTAACAAATAGGGAGGAGAAAGAAATGATCTGTACCGTTACTTTTAATCCATCTCTGGACTATATCGTTTCCGTAGAAAACTTCAAACTGGGCTTACCAACCGGACCAGTTCCGAGCTGATGCTTCCGGGCGGAAAAGGAATCAATGTTTCCACAGTGTTGATGAACCTCGGGATTGAGAATACCGCACTTGGTTTTATGGCAGGATTCGTTGGAGATGAAATCGTAAGAAAACTTGAGGGAATGGGAGTAAAATCCGATTTTATCAGGATCCCGGAAGGTGTTTCCAGGATTAATCTGAAACTGAAATCTATTGACGGAACCGAGATCAACGGAATGGGACCGGAGATCAGCGCAGAAAAAGTTCAGGAGCTGATGGAAAAGCTTGACACACTGAAAGAAGGAGATGTGCTTTTCCTGGCAGGAAGCATTCCATCATCCATGCCGGATGACATGTATGAGAAGATCATGGCGAGACTGGACGGGAAAGGTGTGATGATCGTTGTGGATGCAACGAGAGATCTTCTTGTGAATGTACTGAAGTATCATCCGTTCCTGGTGAAGCCCAATAACCATGAGCTTGGAGAAATCTTTGGCGTAGAGCTTAAGACCCGTCAGGATGTGATTCCTTACGGAAAGAAGCTCCAGGAAAAAGGAGCCAGAAATGTGCTGATCTCAATGGCCGGAGAGGGAGCTGTCCTGGTAGCGGAAGATGGTCAGGTATTTGAGAAACCGGCACCGAAAGGAACACTGGTAAACGGCGTAGGAGCCGGAGATTCCATGGTAGCAGGATTTATGGCAGGCTGGATGGAAAAACAGGATCACGAATATGCATTTCACATGGGAATTTCCGCAGGAAGCGCAAGTGCATTTTCTGAAAATCTTGCCACAAGGGAAGAGATTCAGGCTGTATATGAACAGGTGACAGAGGAGTAAATAAGAAAGGGGAAGAGAAGATGAGTTTCCTCGGAGCTCTTCTTGCAGGCTTCCTTGCAGGATATCTGATCCTCGGACTTCGTAAGGTTTGTGATAAGCTTCCGGAAGCACTGGAAAAAATAGCGCCTGTACTGATCTATCCGGTCGTCGGTGTCCTCCTTATGGGACTTTGTATGACCTTTATTGTAGAGCCGATCATGGGTGGTATCAATACAGGATTAAATAATGCCTTGACAGGTATGGGAAATTCAAGTAAAGTAATTTTAGGGCTGATTCTCGGTGGTATGATGGCCATTGATATGAGTGGTCAGTTTTAAATTTTTTAAAAGTTAAAAATAAAAAACCTGGAGGATAAAGAAATGAAAGAATTCAAGTATGTAGTGACAGATAACGAAGGAATCCATGCACGTCCGGCCGGAGAGCTTGTGAAGCTTGTAAAAGGTTTCGAGTCCAAGATCACTATCGAGAAGGATGGCAAGACTGTAGAGTGCAGAAAGCTTCTTGCACTTATGGGACTTGGCGTAAAGAAGGGCCATGAGGTTACCTTTACATTCGATGGTGCAGACGAGGATGCAGCATACGAGGCAGTAAGCAAATTCATGCAGGAGAACCTGTAATCTCAGAATGAGTGAACAGAAGGCATCCCGGTCCGGTGATCGGGATGTTTTTTTTTGAAGGAGGAAAAGGAATGCTGACGGAGCAGAGATACGAGATCATACTCGGCCTTCTCAGAGAAAAAAACAGTGTTACGGTAACAGAGCTGAAAGATATCCTGGATGCATCGGAATCTACGGTCCGCAGAGACATCACGGCGCTTTACAAGGCGGGGAGACTGACCAGGGTTTTTGGCGGTGCGGTAGCACTGGAACATACTGTCAATGCCTATGAGCCTACCGTAGCCCAGAAAGTTGAGCTGAATATTGAAGAAAAAAAGAAGATCGCAGCCTATGCGGCAGCTCTGATCCGTCCGGAAGATTTTGTGTATCTGGATGCGGGAACGACTACCGGATATATGCTGGAACATCTGGAAGGCTCCGGGGCGACTTTTGTCACCAATGGTGTTTCCCATGCCAGGGCTCTGGCTCAGATGGGAGTTCGTGTATTGCTGATTGGCGGAGAACTGAAGGGATCTACGGAAGCTGTGATCGGAAGTCAGGCCATGCAGATGCTGAAGAATTATCATTTTACCAAGGGCTTTTTCGGGACCAATGGGATGACTCAGAGAGAAGGTTTTACCACGCCGGAATCCAATGAGGCACTGGTAAAGCGAACAGCCATGGAGCAGTGTCTGGAAAAGTACGTGGTGTCTGACAGCTCCAAATTCGGACAGATCAGTGCGGTGACATTCTTTTCATTTGACGGAGCGGTAATTCTGACGGAAAGCTGTTCCAAAGAATATAAAGATTGCAGAAATATACAGATCGTATCATAGAAAGATCACAAATAAAAAACCGGTTTGGAAGAAAAATTCTTCGTAAACCGGTTTTTTATTCGTTAAGGATCTGTCTCAATCTTCCTTGGAGATCATGGATTCCAGATCTCCACGGAAATATCTTTTTTGTGCATCAGCTTGAGCAGACGTTTCAGTTCGGTAGCTTCCTTTGCTTTTTGCTCAGCTTTGCGGATCTCATCCAGCTGAGCTGCCAGTGCAGTTTTTTCATCCTCCAGCGCTGCTATCTTTTCGGTGTAGGCAGCAATCTTGGAATCTACTTTGGAAATTTTCTCATTGAGTACTTCTATCTTTGTACGTCTCTGTGCCATATGAAACCTCCTGATAAAAATATTACTTCTTATATACTATACAATAGCATAAATGACGATGAAATACAATTGTGAATTAATGTACGATGTGTTATCATATTACTGTTCACTGGTAATATTCCGCGAGGTGTTTTTTTGTGAGCGAAGGTCACAGAAAACCCGAGCCATACTGCGCGAATTTATGTGATTAGCATAAATTCTGTGCATCGCGAAGCGTGTTATTGAGAATGGAGTGAACAGTAATTCAGGAAATATAAGCTCTGTATTTTTTTATATATTGTTTGCCTGAGAGATAAAAGCGTGGTATCATCATATGGGCGGAAATTGAGAAGACATAAAGAAAGAATATGAAAAATGTGACGGGAAAGGAAGAATTATGGAGAAACACAAACATGAGAGAAGTACGTTTTCCGGGAAGATCGGATTTGTGCTGTCTGCAGCCGGTGCTTCAGTAGGGCTTGGGAATATATGGAGATTCCCTTATCTGGCGGCAAAGTACGGCGGTGGAATTTTTTTACTGATCTATATCATTCTGGCATTGACCTTCGGATATTCTATGATCGTGGCAGAGACAGCTCTGGGACGTATGACAAAGAAAAGTCCGGTAGGTGCGTTTGGAACTTTTGGTAAATCAAAGTGGCTGTCTTTGGGCGGTTGGATCAATGCGATCATACCGGTTCTGATCGTGCCGTATTATTCTGTGATCGGTGGCTGGGTAATTAAGTACCTGGTGGAGTATGTAAAGGGAAGCAGTCAGACTCTTGCCGAAGACGGATATTTTTCTGCTTTTATAGCGGATGGATTTTCTACAGAAACCTGTTTCCTGTTTTTTACACTGCTTACGCTGGTGATCATTTATGCAGGTGTACAGAATGGCGTGGAACGAGTTTCCAAATTAATGATGCCGATACTGGTATTTTTGTCTATAGTCATTGTCGTTTATTCGGTGACAAGACCAGGAGCACTGGAAGGCGTGAAATATTTTCTGATACCAAATATCAAAAACTTCTCCTGGATGACAGTGGTTGCGGCAATGGGACAGATGTTTTATTCTCTGTCGATCGCAATGGGTATTCTGGTAACTTTTGGTTCTTATATGAAAAAAGATGTATCTATTGAAGGTTCTACACAAAATGTAGAAATTTTTGACACAGCGATCGCAATGATGGCAGGTTTAATGATCATTCCGGCAGTGTTTGCATTCTCCGGTGGAGAACCGGATACGTTACAGGCAGGACCGGCACTGATGTTTATTACGATTCCGAAGGTATTCGCAAGCATGGGATTTGGAACTCTGGTTGGAATCCTGTTTTTTGTACTGGTTCTCTGTGCAGCCTTGACCAGTTCTATTGCACTGACTGAGAGTGCAGTATCTACTTTTCAGGATGAACTGAAATGGGGACGCAAGAAGGCAACAGTATTTATCGGAGTTATCATGGTTGTTCTCGGAAGTCTTTCTTCTCTTGGCTATGGTCCTCTGGCGTGTGTTAAGATCATTGGAATGCAGTTCCTTGATTTCTTTGATTTCCTGACGAACTCTGTCATGATGCCGATTGCAGCGATTGCTACCTGTATTCTGATATCCAGAGTAGTCGGTATAAAGAAGATTGAAGATGAAGTACTGCAGGAAGGTGGCACTTTCCGCAGAAAACGAATCTTTAATTTTATGATCCGGTATCTTTGCCCAATCTTTGCGGCAATTATTCTTTTCAGCTCTGTGGCAAATGCATTTGGATGGATTTCCATGTAGCAGAAACAAATTCCAACTTTACAAGTCTATACACCTGTGTTAAAATAGCAGGTGCGCAGCCAGGCCAGGTGATCGCGGCTGGACAGACGAAAGGGTCCAGACGAGGAAAGTCCGGGCTTCACAGGGCAGGATGCCGGATAACGTCCGGTGGAGGTAACTCCCAGACCAGTGCAACAGAAATAAACCGCCCCGTTTTGCGGGGTAAGGGTGGAAAGGCAGTGTAAGAGACTACCGCCGCTGTGGTAACAGAGCGGGCACATGTAAACTCCATTCGAAGCAAGACCGAGAAGAAAGCCATACGGCGGCCCGTCGTGCTTTCAGGTAGGTCGCTGGAGCCTTCTGGCAACGGAAGGCCTAGATAGATGATCACCCAACGACATAACCCGGCTTATCGGTCTGACTGTGTATGATAATAAGCACATAATAAAAGCAACTGTGTTTTGCAGATATGTTCTGTAAAATGTCAGTTGCTTTTTTGTAAAAAACTTTTCTATGAAAACACAGCGCCCGGTCCCCGCTTCGATATTCAGGCCTTCGCAGGAGCCGTACGCGTCCGTTTGTCAATAATTCCCGCAGGAATCCCTGAATCCCTATTTATTCCGTTTACCTCGATATTTCTCCTCACAATACTTACACCGGTAAACCTCATTCTCTTCATCTGCAAGAACAAAAATCTGATCCAGTCCCTGCTCGATCGAAGTGATGCAGCGAGGATTCTTGCATTTGATCACGTTCACAACCTGCTTCGGCAGCTTCAGCTCTTTCTTTGCAACGATCTTTTCGTCCTTGATGATATTTACGGTAATATTATGATCGATAAAACCAAGGATATCCAGATCCAAATCCTCGATGGGGCATTCAACCTTGATGATATCCTTTTTTCCCATTTTCTGGCTGCGGGCATTTTTGATGATAGCAACCGTACAGTCCAGCTTATCCAGCTTCAGGTCATGATAGATCGTCATTGCCTTGCCGGCTTTGATATGATCCAGAACATAACCCTCACGAAGAGCACCTACGTTTAACATGGCAGTTCCACCTCCAGTAATGTAAGAATCAGGGCCATACGGACATACACACCATACTGGACCTGTTTGAAATAAGCGGCACGTGGATCAGAATCCACTTCAACAGAAATCTCGTTAACACGTGGGAGTGGGTGGAGGACATACATATCCTTCGGTGCAAGCTCCATTTTCTGTTTGTCCAGAACATAGAAATCTTTCATGCGGACATAATCCTCTTCGTTGAAGAAACGTTCCTTCTGAACACGGGTCATGTACAGGATATCCAGATCCGGAAGTGCATCCTCCAGACGTTCCTCCTCGACAAACTCGACATTGTTGCGTTTCAGAACATCCTCACGGATATAGCTTGGAATACGAAGCTCCTCCGGAGAGATCAGAACAAATTTCACATTTTCATAACGGACCAGAGCCTCGATCAGAGAGTGAACGGTACGGCCGAATTTCAGGTCACCGCAGAGGCCGATGGTAATATTGTCAAGTCTGCCCTTCAGGGAGCGGATAGTTAAAAGATCGGTTAATGTCTGGGTAGGATGCTGGTGTCCGCCATCACCGGCATTGATCACCGGAATATTGGATGACATAGAAGCTACAAGCGGAGCACCCTCTTTCGGATGACGCATAGCACAGATATCTGCATAACAGGAAACAACGCGAATAGTATCAGCAACGCTTTCACCTTTGGATGCGGAGCTGGAATCAGCAGAAGAAAAACCGAGAACCTTTCCTCCAAGATTCATCATGGCTGCTTCGAAACTTAAACGTGTACGTGTACTTGGTTCGTAAAACAATGTCGCAAGCCTTTTATCATCACAGGTATGCGCATACTTTTTTGGATTTTTCCCGATGTCGTCGGCGAGATTCAGAAGCTTATCAAGCTCTTCAACCGAGAAATCCAATGGACTCATTAAATGTCTCATGTTGTACCTCCAATTATTTACTGGAAATAAGATTCCTTCCAGTTATCATATAATATAACTGTGAGATTTTCAAGAGACTTTCCGAGGATTTTGTCGAGGAAGCCATTCAAAAAAGAGACCGGTAAAAAACCACAGAGGAGCATAGTCCAGTCGGATCACTCCTTTATACTGAAGCGGAACATGAGAATAATCCCAGGGACAGATGTGAAGCTTCTGAAAAAAAGATCCGCTTAAAAATTCCACGAAAAAAATCCCGCAGCTGTAAATGATCCCCCGTACCATAACCGGAAAGCGGGCAAGCTTGTAGTAAGCCGGACGGATCAGTGCTGCAAGTCCGTAAACAGGGAACATCAGAAGAGAGGTTTTGCCCATCATAGTAAAATGTCCGGTGACAAGAGAGTGCAGTCCTGTCCATAAGATCTCCAGACACCAGCCTGTAAAACCGCACAGAAAAAAATCCTTCTTTTGCATTTTAAAGCTCCTTCTCATCAGCAGAAATCCTGCGCTTTCCGGAAAATGTTAGTTTAACTGGATTAAGAAAGTTCCCTGCGGGGTTGTGAATATCCGCCTGGACTTTACATATATTTAACGTGGAAAAGCGTCTTTAATAGCCTTCCCTGCCTTGAAAAAAATATACACGTGGGTTATAATGAACAAAATTATTACTGCAAAGTGAAAAAGCAGTAATGGATTATCAACACATGCGGAAGGAGAAAACAGACGATGAATTATGAAGAAAGTCGTGCCTACATCAGAGCCGCGGAACTGAAAAAGGGAATTGTTCTGGGCCTGGAAAATATGAGAGAGATGATGAGGCGGCTTGGAAATCCCCAGGATGAACTGAAGTATGTTCATGTAGCGGGAACTAACGGAAAGGGTTCGGTGATCGCATATCTGTATTCCGCTTTATCAGGTGCAGGTTACCGGGTCGGAAGATATATTTCCCCGGCGGTCTATTCCTACAGAGAGAGGATGGAGGTTAACGGAGAACCTGTCAGCAGAGAGAAATTTGCAGCATATGTGACAAGGATCGCGGAGGTGATCGATGAGATCGTAAAAGAGGGAAAACCGCATCCGTCAGTATTTGAAATTGAAACTGCAGCCGCATTTCTTTATTTTCAGGATGAGAAATGCGATCTGGTATTAATGGAAGTTGGTATGGGCGGCGATCTGGATGCCACCAACATTATACGTACTACAGTTCTTTCCATTCTGGTATCCATCAGTATGGATCATACGGCATTTCTTGGAAATACCCTGGGCGAGATAGCAGAAAAAAGGCCGGCATCATTAAACCGGACAGTCATATGGTAACTGTAAAGCAGCAGCCGGAGGCAGAGGCGGTCATACGGAGAATATGTGAAGAACAGAATGTGCCGTACGAGGCAGCAGACCGGGACAGCGCAGAGGTACTGGAAGCATCCATAACCGGCCAGACCTTTCTTTATAAAGGAGAAAAATATACAATATCCCTGGCAGGTGCCTATCAGAAAGAGAATGCGGTGGCAGCGCTCCGGGCACTGGAAATCCTGAATGAACAGGGATATCCCACAACACTGGTCCAGAGACAGGATGGACTGAAGCGTACCACCTGGCCAGGAAGATTTGCACTTCTCGGGACAGAACCGGATTTTGTGGTTGACGGAGCTCATAACCCTGCAGCAGCAGACATGCTGGCTGCGTCCATTGAGCGGTATTTTAAGGGGAAAAGGATCATCTACATCATGGGAATGTTCCGTGACAAGGATTACCGAAAGGTCATCCGGAAAACAGAAAAATATGCAGATACCATCCTGACGATTGCGGCACCGGATAACCCCAGGGCTCTGACCCCGCAGGAACTGGCAGATGCGGTGCGGGAATTTCATTCTGATGTAAGACCCTTTGACAACATCGAAGCTGCAGTGGCAGAGGCCTATCATCTGGCAGGAAAAGAGGATGTGATCATTGCTTTTGGTTCCCTGGCGTTCCTGGGGAACCTTACAGAAATTATCAGGAACCATAACGGAGGAAACCAATGACGGATTTGGAAAGATACAGAGACGAGATCGATGAGATCGACAGTGAGATCGTACGTCTCTTTGAAAAACGAATGAAGGTGAGTGAGGAAGTCGCTGAATATAAAATAAAAACCGGTAAGCAGGTACTGGATCCGGCACGTGAGAGCCAGAAGATCCATACGCTGAAAAACAAGGCTCACGGAGACTTTAACAGCCTCGGCGTGCAGGAGCTTTTCCGTCAGATCATGGCCATCAGCCGTAAGAGACAGTACCAGCTGCTGACAGAGCATGGGATTTACGGAGAGCGCAATTTCACAACTGTGAAGCATGTTCCCCTTGAAAACGCAACGGTTGTGTTTCAGGGGGTAGAGGGAGCTTACAGCTATGCGGCTATGCGGCAGTACTTTGGAAAAAATATTGAAAGCTACCATGTAAAAACATGGAGGACAGCTATGGAGGATGTAACCCATGGCAAGGCCGATTATGCGGTACTTCCTATTGAGAATTCTACTGCAGGTATCGTGGCTGATATCTATGACCTTCTTATGGAATACAAGCTGTATATCGTGGGCGAGCAGATCATCCGTGTGGATCATGTGCTTCTGGGAATGCCGGATGCACAGATCAAGGATATCAGGGAAGTATGCTCTCATCCCCAGGGACTTGCCCAGTGCAAAGCGTTTCTGGAGGAAAACCCTTCTTGGAAAAAGAAAGAAGTGGAAAACACCGCAGGAGCGGCAAAAAAGGTCAGTGAAGTGGGAGACAAAGGTGTGGCAGCTATCGCAAGCCGTGAGGCTGGTGAGGTATTCGGTCTGAAGGTCCTTGCAGAAAATATCTGCAGAGAAAAAGCAAACTCCACACGTTTTATTATTGTAAGCAGGAAACCGGAATATGAGGAAAAGGCCGGGAAGATCAGCATCTGTTTTGAACTGCCTCATGAAAGCGGAACTCTTTACAACATGCTTTCCCATATCATTTACAACGGTCTGAATATGACCAAGATCGAATCCCGTCCGATTCCGGGAAAATCCTGGGAATACCGGTTTTTCGTGGATTTCACAGGGAAACTTGGCGAAAGCGCTGTGGAGAATGCGTTAAGAGGAATCGAGGCAGAGGCGAATGTTCTCCGTGTTCTTGGAAATTATTAAGATACAGAGGAGTTAATTATTATGTTGGCAAGAATTCAGGAATGTATCCTTTACCGTGAATTTTCAAACGGCGAGATACTGAACGATATGGCAGAGCTTATCAATCTTTATGAATCTGATGAAGAAGCACTCAAGGCAAGAGAAGACCAGTTTTTCAAAAGTGTCAACGGGCTGGTGGAGCTGGCAGGAATGTACGGCTTTTCCGGAAATATCTGGCATACATATCTTACATTCCTTCTGGTAAATCATGAGAACGCTTTCAGTATGGCAAGCGAGATCCGGGGAGCGATCAAGGGCAGCATTAATGACCTGGCAAAAAATGATTTCCAGATTTTCAAGGAACTGTATGATTTTGACATCACGGTCTTTGACAAAGTGTTCGGAACTGTATGCTGCAGGGTGATCTGTGATTACCAGACACCGGATGAGAACAGCAAGCTCTTTAACACCAGGATCCGTGACCGGATCTGCCAGATGAGTAAAACCCTGGCAGCAGCCACCACAACCGAAGAATTTATGGATGACATGGTATCCTTCTATAAAGATTTCGGTGTTGGCAAGCTTGGCCTTCATAAGGCATTCCGTATCGGCCACGATGAAGAGGGAAAGGTGGAGATCCAGCCTATCACAAGAATCGCACATGTGAAGATCGATGACCTGGTAGGATATGAGATCGCCAAGAAAAAGCTCATTGATAATACAGAGGCATTTGTACAGGGGAGAAAGGCGAACAACTGTCTGCTCTTTGGCGATGCGGGAACCGGCAAATCTTCCAGTATCAAGGGAATCCTGAACCAGTATTATGATCAGGGACTTCGTATCATTGAGGCCTATAAGCATCAGTTCCAGGATCTTAATGAAGTCATCGCCCAGATCAAAAACCGTAACTATCGTTTTATCATTTATATGGATGATCTTTCCTTTGAGGAATTTGAAATTGAATATAAATACCTGAAAGCAGTGATCGAGGGCGGGCTTGAGAAAAAACCGGACAATGTCCTGATCTATGCCACAAGTAACCGGCGTAATCTTGTCCGTGAGCGTGCCACAGACAAGCTGGAGATCGCAGATGACAATGATCTGCATTCCTCCGATACCGTACAGGAGAAGCTTTCTCTGGTATATCGTTTTGGGGTTCGTATCTACTTTGGCAAACCGGACAAAAAACAGTTCCAGGAGATCGTCCGTACACTGGCAGCCCGTTATGGAGTTACCATGCCGGAGGAGGAACTGCTTCTGAAAGCCAACCAGTGGGAGATTTCTCACGGGGGACTGACCGGACGTGCAGCGCAGCAGTTTATTGATTACATTGTGGGAACAGAGGAAGAAAAAAAGAAATAGTTTACCTGTGTATTGGGGGAAAGGATGAAAAACTATGGCGGTGACAACCTTTGCAGCAATTGATATAGGCTCCTATGAAGTCAGTATGAAGATCTTTGAAATGTCAAAGCGGATCGGCTTCCGGGAGATCAATGATGTCCGTTACCAGCTGGAGCTGGGCCGTGGAACTTACGCTGCAGGACGGCTGGAGATGGAGACTGTGGATGAACTCTGCGGGATCCTTAATGATTTTAAACGCATGATGGCTGAATTTGGGGTGGAAAGCTGGCGTGCGTGTGCAACAAGCTCTCTCCGTGAGCTGGAAAATCCGGTGATCATCCTGGAGCAGATATATCAGAGAACTGGTATCCGGGTAGAGATCCTGAGCAATGCGGAACAGCATTTCCTGGGATATAAATCCATTGCTGCCATTGAATCCGGCTTCAAAAAGGCTATTCAGAAGGGTACGGCGATCCTGGATATCGGAGGAGGAAATCTGCAGATTTCTCTCTTTGACAAAGATGCTCTGGTGCTGACCCAGAGTATCCGTATGGGAAGTCTTCGTATCCGCGAACGTCTGAAAGAACTGGAGAAAACAACTCCACATTATGACCGGCTGATAGAGGAATTTATCCGAAATGATCTGATAAGCTTTCAACGCCTTTATCTTAAAGACAAGGAAATCTCAAATCTGATCCTGATGGGAGATTTTCTCACAGATACGATTTTTCAGGACAGATCCGGAGAGAATATCATTACAAAGGAGGAATTCCTGAAGAAATACGAGACCATTGTAAACATGTCCGATCATGACCTTGCCGAATCCATGGAGCTGGAACCGGAATATGCGTCTCTGATCGTGCCGAACATGGTTATCATTCGAAACTTTATAGAAATCTTTCAGGCAGAAGCACTCTGGATCCCGGGTGTTTCTCTTCTGGACGGGATCGCCTATGACCATGCGGAAAAAAATAAATATCTGAAAAGTGTACATAATTTTGAAAATGATATCCTGGTGGCATCCAGGAACATTGCCAAAAGGTATTCCAGCGGAAAGAATCACATTGCAGGAACTACCGATGTGGCACTGGATATTTTTGACAGCACAAGGAAGATCCACGGCATGGGAAAACGTGAACGGCTTCTTCTGCAGATCGCGGTTCTTCTTCATGACTGCGGAAAATATATCAGTATGAGTGAGGTGGCAGAATGCTCTTACCGAATCATCATGGCTACGGAGATCATAGGTCTTTCCACAGAGGAGCGGCAGGTGATCGCCAGTGCGGTAAGGTACAATACCAGAGAATTCGGCTGCTACGAAGAGATCAACCGTGAAACATCCATGAGCAGGGAAAATTATCTCCTGACTGCGAAGCTGACCGCAATTCTCCGTCTGGCCAATGCTATGGACAGAAGCCATTACCAGAAGGTAAAAGCGCTTAATGTAACCTTAAAAGACAGGATTCTTTACCTGGTGGTGGATTCCGCAAGGGATGTTTCGCTGGAGCTGGGACTTCTGAAAGATAAAAAGGAATTTTTTGAAGAGGTGTTTGGCATCCGGCTTGTAATGAGACGGAAGGGAAAAAGATAACGGAGGAGGCTTTTGTATGAAAATTTAAGGAATTTGACAAACCGGGAATATTTTGTAAACAGAGAACTGAGCTGGATCAAATTTGATGATCGTGTGCTCAGTGAAGCCAGAGACAAAAATCTGCCTCTGTTTGAGAGAATGAAATTTTTGAGTATCACCTCATCCAATCTGGATGAATTTTATATGGTCCGTGTTGCATCCCTGAAGGATCAGGTTCATGCAGGATACAAAAAAAACGGATATTGCAGGAATGAACAGCCAAAGGAACAGCTGAAAGCCATCAGCCGGCAAGACACATGAGCTTGTTCACGTACAGTACAGTACATTAAACCGGTCTCTGGTCCCTGCACTTGAAAAAGCAGGACTTCATGTGATCTTTGAGCACGAGGCATTTTCCGAGAAGCAGAAAGAGTTTGTGGATCAGTATTTTGAGGACAATGTATATCCGGTCCTGACACCAATGGCAATGGATTCTTCCAGACCGTTTCCTCTGATCCGTAATAAAACGTTGAATATCGGAGCACTTCTTTCCCAAAAAAAGATACCAAAAAAGGAAAAGAAGAGATTGATTTTGCCACTGTACAGGTGCCTTCTGTACTTCCAAGAGTAGTGATCATTCCATCTGAGAAAAAAGGCCATACAACCGTAACGCTTCTGGAACAGATCATTGAGCGCAACATCGACAAGCTGTTCTTAAGCTATGATGTGATCTGTGCCCATCCGTACAGGATCATGCGTAATGCGGATCTTCCTATTGACGAGGATGAAGCAGAGGATCTTCTGGTTGAGATCCAGAAACAGCTGAAAAAGCGCCAGTGGGGAGAGGTGATCCGCCTGGAAGTGGAAGATAAGATGGATCCGCGACTCCTGGATATTCTGAAAATGGAGTTTCAGGTTCATGGAGATGATATCTTTTTTATCTAACGGACCGCTGGATCTGACCATGCTGATGAAGGTTTATGGTATTGACGGATACGATCAGTTCAAGGAACCGAAATACAAACCGGCAGCAGTGCCGGCATTTCAGAATGACAAAGATATTTTCCAGGTGATCAGGGAGGGTGATGTGTTCCTGCATCATCCGTATATGAGTTTTGATCCGGTGGTGAATTTTGTGCGTCAGGCGGCAAAGGACCCGGATGTACTGGCGATCAAGCAGACTCTGTATCGCGTCAGCGGCAATTCACCCATCATTGCGGCACTTGCTCAGGCTGCAGAAAACGGCAAGCAGGTTTCCGTTCTTGTAGAACTGAAGGCGCGTTTTGATGAGGAAAACAATATCGTCTGGGCAAAAATGCTGGAAAAGGCAGGCTGTCATGTGATCTATGGTCTGGTGGGCCTGAAAACACACAGTAAGATCACTCTTGTTGTGAGAAGAGAAGAAAACGGGATCCGCAGATATGTGCATCTGGCAACCGGAAACTATAACGATTCCACAGCCAAGCTTTATACAGACTGCGGTATCTTTACCTGTGACGAACGGTTTGGAGAGGATGCAACTGCTGTGTTCAACATGCTTTCCGGATATTCCGAGCCGAAGCGCTGGAATCGCCTGATCGTTGCGCCGATCTGGATGAAGGACCGTTTTGTAAAAATGATCGAAAGAGAAGCGGAGCATGCGAAAAAGGGAGAAGAGGCTCACATTGCGGCAAAGATGAATTCTCTGTGTGACCCTGAGATCATAGCAGCGCTGTATTATGCTTCTTCCTGTGGCGTAAGGATCGATCTTCTGATCCGCGGCATCTGCTGCCTGAAGGTGGGCATTCCGGGTATCAGCGAAAATATCCACGTGCGTTCGATCGTCGGCAATTTCCTGGAGCACAGCCGTATTTTCTATTTCCGCAATGGCGGTTCCGATGAAATCTATATGGGAAGTGCGGACTGGATGCCACGTAACCTTGACCGTCGTGTGGAGATTGTTTTCCCTGTGGAAGATGAGCGGATCAAGGAAGAGATCATGCATGTGCTGGATCTGGAATTCCGTGACAATGTAAAAGCACATATCCTGCAGCCCTCCGGTTTGTATGAGAAGCAGGACAAACGTGGCAAAACGCTGATAAATTCCCAGATGGAATTCTGCAGGGGAGGCTACCGAGCGGGCCAGGGCAGCAAAGAAGG
>ENA-OPZZ01000867-OPZZ01000867.1-human-gut-metagenome-genome-assembly--contig:-NODE-867-length-21304-cov-4.681116_pt1 | contig 21304 bp, 24 predicted proteins | sample MGYA00242487_ERZ504511 | MGnify/ENA primary metagenome ERZ504511 (study PRJEB26092, sample SAMD00036241) | human gut metagenome | host: Homo sapiens | study: EMG produced TPA metagenomics assembly of... | reverse complement strand
ACTGGGCAGAGAAAATGGGAATCCCCAAAGAAAAGCTGGTAGTGGTTTCTATCATGCCCTGCCTGGCAAAGAAATATGAATGTGCCCGCGACGAGTTTAAGGTAAACGGAATCCCCGATGTGGACTACTCTATCTCCACCCGCGAGCTCGCCCGACTTATCAAACGGGCTAATATAGGTTTTCCGCTGGTGTTGGATAGCCCGTTCGATAACCCCATGGGAGAATCCACTGGTGCCGGCGTTATCTTCGGCACTACGGGCGGTGTTATGGAAGCTGCCCTCCGCTCCGTTTACGAAATATATACCGGAGAATCTCTGAAAAACGTAAATTTCGAGCAAGTACGCGGATTGAGTGGAGTACGTCGTGCTACTATCAATCTCAACGGATTTGAACTTAAAATAGGCATCGCACACGGACTAGGCAACGCCCGTCATCTACTGGAGGACATACGAAACGGGCATAATGAATATCATGTAATCGAAATTATGGCTTGCCCCGGAGGTTGCATCGGAGGCGGCGGACAGCCATTACATCACGGCAACTCGGAAGTATTGTATGCACGCGCCAACGCACTCTACCGCGAAGACGCCAACAAGCCACTGCGCAAATCGCACGAGAACCCATACATCAAGACCTTGTATGAAGAGTATCTCGGCAAACCGCTGGGTGAGAAATCAGAAACATTATTGCAATACCCATTATTTCAACAAATCGATTGATTAACTGTAAACGAAAAGTATTATGTCAGATATAAAACTAGCCTGTGACGTAGCTGAACAAATCAAAACGATTTGCGACAAGCACGGAAATAATCCGGGCGAACTAATCAACATTCTGCATGAAGCACAACATCTCCAAGGTTACCTGCCGGAAGAAATACAACGTATCATCGCTTCCAAACTTGGAATTCCCGTATCGAAAGTGTATGGAGTAGTGACATTCTACACTTTCTTTACCATGACTCCCAAAGGAAAGCATCCTATCTCCGTCTGCATGGGGACAGCCTGCTATGTACGCGGTTCCGAAAAGTTGCTGGAAGAATTCAAACGAGTGGTTGGTATACGAGTCGGATGAACAACTCCGGACGGAAAATTCTCATTGGACTGCCTGCGCTGTGTGGGTGCCTGCGGACTGGCGCCGGTAGTGATGATCGGTGAAAAAGTGTATGGACGCCTACAACCTGTGGACGTGAAGAAGATTATTGAAGACTTGGAATAACAGCCCGGAAACGATACTAAAAAACGGCTACTTTGTTTAACCAAAGTAGTCGTTTCTACAAAAAACTAAACATTTTTACAAACAATGTGCGGAGAGAACGAGATTCGAACTCGTGATACCCTTTAGGGGTATACACGCTTTCCAGGCGTGCCTCTTCAACCACTCGAGCACCTCTCCTTCTTTCGGAGCGCAAAAGTAGAGGAAGTTTTTGAAACTAACAAATATTTAGAGCGAATAATGTTCCAAAATTATTTGTTAAAGAACACTGATTTCGGATCAATGAATAACCCTGAGGGTTAAATATATAAATTGTTATCTTTGTCTCCAAATTAATAGCTTATGAAGTTAAATGGTTATCACCTTCTTCTTCCTGAAGGAACTTTGGATTACTTTGATCTTGTTGATGTGAAGGAAAGCATGAATGAAGTTATCATTTACCTTGAGGAGAAGAATCAGCTCCCCGAGAAGTATGCTGGTCAAGAAACAGAGAGTAAAGGGTTTTATGAGCCTGTTGTTGTTCAAGACTTTCCTCTTCGTGGCAAGAAAGTCTTTTTGAACCTCCGTCGTCGCCGTTGGATTTTGAAAAGCAGCAATGAGTATATTTCCCGCAATTGGCGTATGGTGGCTGAGGGTACTCGTTTGACGCAAGACTTTGCGTCTTTTTTTAAAAGAACTATATTGATAATTATCCGATCAGTTGCAAGTTATTGGGTACTTTATATGGCGTTGACGGGGATTTGTTGGAACGTCAATACCGCAACCATTTAAGTAATTACCTACACTGGGATCAGCTTGCTCACGCAGAGAACTGGCTCCTGTTTGAGAAGAACATTGGTGCCTACGTCTGTATTGACGAAGTGGCTCTTTCCCGTGGAGAACTCTATACTGTGTTGATTAATAAAGAGACTCACGGTGGTAAAGGCAGTATTATTGGTATCATTAAAGGTACGGATGTTTGCACGGTTACCTCTGTCCTGCTTAAACTTTCGCGTCGTCGACGCTACCAGGTGCGTGAGATAACATTGGATATGGCTCCCAATATGGAACAGATTGCCCGGACTTGCTTCCCTGCTGCCAAACGGGTTACGGATCGTTGCCATGTACAGAAATTAGCGTATGAAGCGGTTCAGGAGATGCGGGTGAAAGCTCGCTGGGAGGCTTTGGACGAAGAGTCCATACAGATAGCTTACGCCAAGACCTGCGGAAAGATGTATCATGCGCCCGTTTTCGCCAATGGAGATACAAGAAAACAGTTGCTGGCAAGGAGTATTTATCTGCTTTACAAAAAAGAATCTCTATGGACTCAGTCTCAAAGGATACGGGCCGAGATTCTATTTAAAGAATATCCCGATATAAAGAAAGGATATTATATGGCCATGCGGTTAGGATCAATCTATCATCAGTGTAAGTTTAAAGATATTGCTTTGACAAGGCTGGCAAGGTGGTATGATGAAGTAGACAAAGCGGGGTTTCTCACCTTTGGAAGGGTAGCGCGCTCGATACAAACGCACTATCTGAATATAATAAACTTCTTTGAAAGAAGGGCTACCAATGCAGCAGCAGAATCATTTAATGCTAAAATCAAAGCGTTCAGGGCACAGTTCAGAGGAGTAAGAGATAAAGCATTTTTCTTGTATAGACTCGCTAAATTATATGCATAAAATGAAAATCCCTCAGATTCTTACGTTGATCCCTTTTCGTGTCTTAGGTCATAGACATTATACAAAGAAAAACTCCTACAATACCTTGATATTGTAGGAGTTGTACATTTACTGTCCATTTCTGTCCAGCGTTTCTGTGATCCGCCTGGGGGCGGAACCTTATATTTTTTATCGCTAATAATCAATTACTTATCTTGTAGCTTACCATTTAGTCCACCTATTTCACCTCGATTGAACTTCTTTGTTCTGCACTGAGATACAACTCTTTGTCAGTAATGCAAAGATACTGATTTTTCTTTTGAAAATCAACGAATACCACAAGAAATGTTTACTGGAATGCCTCTTGCCTGTTTTTTTCAAGAAGTTCTTCTATATCAGATTCACGATAAAGTATTTTACCTCCAATCTGATAATAGGGTAAAATTCCATTATTCCTATATTCTTGTAAAGTGCGTCTTGATACTTTAAGGTAATTAGCCAGTTCCGAATCATTCATATATCTATGCCCATTGAGTGTTGGGGTATTATCTTTCAGAATACTTTCAAGTCTCATAAGCGTTTCTTTGAGTCTATTGTATATCTGAAGAATTTGTTCATTATCTTGTGTGATTACTTTGCTCATGACTGTTATGCTTTTCTATAAATTTCTGAATATCTTCTTTTTTTATAATAAATCTTTTTCCCAATTTGAGAATAAGAGATTTGGTCTGTATCTCTAAGATTCTGTAACGTTCGGGGAGCGATTTTAAGAATCAGGCAAACTTCTTGATTATCCAACCATTCTCCTATCGTTTTATGTGAAGAAGCAGTTATCAATTTATCAATAGTATCAAGGAAATTTTCGATTTCCTTTAATGTCTTTTCATATGTGGCCGTTTCAATTCCAATGATTTCCATATCCAAAAGATTTTTGAGTTTGTACAAATGTATTTTGAATATGTATAAAGTACAAAATGTTGTCATCAGATGTCTTCAGGTAGCATCAAATATCAAGACTTGTATTTGTGTTAACCTGTTTTCAATTTCGTATTACATAGTTTACACTTTTGGTTTACATCAACATAAAATAGTAAAATTTTATATACTTGATTATCATGGATTTATAAGCATATCGGTCTTTGTCTCAGATTTAGGCATACTATTTTCATTACTATAAGTATATACTCTTAGAGTGCGCACGAAGAGAGTATCGATTTATTCACTTATAATATTGGAATTATGTCATATATAGATAATGAGATACTCGAAAGACTGATAGGAACTATGATAGAGGGATTTGCCCGCATTGAAAAGAAACTGGATCAGATGAACCGTCTGAAAGAATGTATGAACGGAGACAGACTGCTTGATAATGTGGATCTGGCAGAACTCCTTGGTGTGTCACAAAGAACATTGGCACGTTACAGGCAAGAGGGCAAGATTAAATATTACTCGGTTGAAAAGAACGGGAAATCATTCTATCTCGCCTCGGAGATACAGAGTTTCCTTCTCCAGCGAGGTAAGAACATAGTAAATAATAAGTAGCAAATAGAATAAGTGACCGTATTCTGATGGAAAGATGATACGGTCACTTATGCATTATACCGGGATTGCGGTTACTTTCAATGTCTCCAGATTGACATAGGCACCGCGATACAGTGTCTTTCCTTCCTTGAACATTCTCCATAATATGTCACATCCGATATGTGCCAGTGTGGAGTTAATGAACAAATCCTGTTTTTCCAGGGCTTCCGCCAAAGAACAGCTTGGTCCTGATTCTTTTTCCTTGATTTTCGCATAGTCCACTTCCTCGGTAATGACATTCATTTTAGGCATGGGAATATATTCCTGTGAAGAAGGTTGGAGAACTTTCTCACGTACCGTCCCGATGATGACCTGTCCTTTTGTCTGGCTGTTCCCGAAATCCATCCAGTATATAGGAACCAAATAGTCATTGAAGTTCTCTTTACGAGTTTTCTTTAGAAATTTCCAAATCTCAAGACGTGAACGTATATTGTCAGTGCAGGTAATAAATATGTTGGCTGTATCATATCCTGAAAATTTCTTCGTTGGGAAACATTTCGGTTCGGCAGTCCATGCGTATCCGAAGAAACGGTTGATGCGTGTGACAAGTGATACGGCCTTGTTCAGTCCCAGTTCCGTCTCACTGAAAAGCTGACGTCCTATATTGGCCTGGCTTACTGTGTCGGGATCGAATACGGTGACATGTAGTCCGGGATGGCCCAATGCTTGAAGTGCCATACTCATACGTGCCAAATTAGTTATCACTTGTGAGCCGGTACCTCCGGCTCCGATGACGAATACCGTTACCGGATGACGCGGATTGAGCAGGTAGCGGTCTGTAAAATGTATCTTTTTCATGGAAGTATGTCTTTAAGTTTTTTATTCATGGGCTTGAGTTCGTTCATGTCGAACGGATTGTTTCTTATGTTCTCGGTGACGATGACAAGATTTGAAACTGTAGGATTCACATTTCCTCCCAGATGGGAGAATTCGGTCAGCCAGAACCGTTTTTCCCAGTATTCCAGCAGGGAAAGGAAAGTCGGGTTCTGTGGCTTTTCCAGAGAGCTGCTGCCAAGGCAGACACTTGATCCGGTCACGTTGAAGAACGGGGCACGGAACAGCGGTGTCGTTTCCACCGGACGTTTTCCCTTGAAGGCGAACACGTCCATGCTTCCGTTTCTTACATGGTAGACAATTCCCGGCAGATTGAACATGCCGTCCTGTATATTGAGATTCTTGTGAAAGAACATCTGTCTTTTTCTGGGCGGATTGTACCAAATATATTCTTCCTGTCCTTTTCTCGGATTGCAGGCCAGCATATTTTCAGGGGCTCTGCCTGCCGGTATCCCGCTCATTTCCTCCGTATAGGATTCCAGCAGGGTATTCATGAATTCGTATGTGACGGGGATACCTGCCCCCATCTGTCCGCTTTTTCCGATGGGACGCAATTCTATGAAGTACCTGGTGTCAGAATTTCTTCTGTCTTCATACTTGTAGGCGATGATAGCAGCCTTCGGTACCATCATTTTCTGTATGTTTTTTGTCAGTTCATTCATGATGTTTATAAATTATTGGTAACATGTTCTACAAATTTCTCAAACCATTTCTCAAACCGTTCCGGATAGTTGTCCGGCTTGAACAGTTCCTCTGTTTCCGGTGTGATGAAGATAAAAGATACGGGAGTCTGGTTATATGTCTCCTGACAGTCGGCACTGAAGCAGCTTTCAACATCTTTTGTAACCGTATCCGTGATGGAATATACGAGTAGTATCTGGTAATTGAGCGGTGGTGGTTCAAAATCCTTTTCCTTTTCGCTTGCAAAATCATAGTCATAATTCATGATATGCGGACTGTCATTTGAGATCAGGGACATTCCTTCATTAATCAGCTCCAGCAGTCTTCTTTCATTGGCGTTGGAAGGATTACAGTTTCGGATATGCTCTTCCAGATTCCTGCAAAATGCTTTGGTGTACATCCGGCACAGTTTTCTGTGGATTCTTCCTTTTTCATATGACCTGAAGAGTTTTTCCTTTCTGTACAAATCCTTTTTCTCTTCGTTATCAAGTTGCTCAAAGTCCACACAGTCAATATAAGATTCCGACATCTCAAAATATGGGGTATCGGTTATATCCATCATCCAGTGATGCTTGATGAACCGCCTGATAAACTCCAGTGCGACCTTTTTAATTTCACCGTGCAGCCTTTCCGTAAAGTCTATCGGCATAAAGAAAAGCGTATAATCCGGCCATTCATGAAAATGGTAGATACAGAACTGGAGCCTGTCACCGACAAGTTCCAGATTCACATGATGAGATACTATGGAATCCAGCGCATTATATAGCAGGCATATTTTCTCTCTTGTGGAAGTCCTGCCTGTAGGATGGTATGGCAGCTCCACATCCAGGAGCTGCGCATACTTCATGGCTGAACGGTACAGGAAATCAAGATTCTCTTTGGTGGTGACATTTACCGTTGCATCCCTGTCATTCTCCACATACAGATCGGGAGCGATGGAAGGTATTCTCGTGTTCAGAAAACCATGAGGCTTTCTGCTGGAGGGAGTCTTCTTTTCTTCCTGCTCCTGATACCCCGGCTTATGTCCGTATTTTCGAGTTCCGATATGATAAGTCTGGCTAAATTTTCCAAAGCCCGTTCCGTAAGTTGTGTACATGGTTTCTTGTCTTTAAGTTGTCCTTTTTTCATGTCCTTACCCTTTCACTCCGATGGTTGTCTTGAATTCATATACCGCCCGGTCGTCCTCGATTTCAGGCCCATGTACGGTCGCGGTGGTCAGTTCTGGATAGTTCATTGAATAGAAGTCCATCACTTCAGCCGGAGACATGTTTACGTTCGGATCGTCCAGTACGATTTCCTGACTGTTTTTCTTCATCTTGAATACTCTTTTCATTCCTTTAATTTCCAGTGCCATATTGTTTATAGTTTATTGGTTTTACAAATCATTTATTTTGTATATCAGCAGTATACCATTTCTACCTGTGCCTCGTCCTTCATCCGGTACTCAGCCGGAAAATCCGGATATTCCGCATATGGGTCCTCTCTTAGAAGTTCCCTGTCATTCTCGTCTTCCGGATCGAAGCAGAATGTCTCATGTGTAGCCGGTGCAGTCTGGTATTCCCGTCCGTTTCCGTTCTGTACCTGTGCTGTTCCGTTCGGTATATGGCCGTTTGTCGGCTGCCGTACCTGTTGTTGTGGATAAGGAACCGTCTCAGGCTGGTAAGCCGGCTGCTGCGGATAGGGCTGCATTGTAGCTCCTTGTGGCATACTTGTTCCTTGCATTACGGGGCGGTTTGGAGCAGGTTGGATATATGCGTCCGTTCGTTCCATATACCGGTTGAGGCATTTCCTGTGGAATCTGTTGTGGAGCAGGCTGCATGACAGGTTCAGGATTCATAGTATGGGTTGGTTGCTCCGGGAATATGCTTGTTTGCATACCGGGCTGTGGCTGACCGTTCATGTTGCCTTGTGGTTGGGGAATTACCGGTGCCGGTTCCTCTGTCATACCGAACAGACTTCCTTCGCTGGCCTGTTTCTGTACTTCCTGCATCTTTTCGTCAATCTCCTTCTGTTTTTCTGAAGGAGCCAGCACCCGTGCCTGTTTCAGCCATGTCATTGCTTCGGAGAACCTTTTTTCGACAGTTGCATCATCAGCCTTCTTGAGGAGCTTTTCCATCTTTTCACGTTTTTCCCTGGCTTCCTTTGATTCAGCCGGTACTGTTGGAGTTTTGGATGATTTGGCCTGTGATGTAGCCTTTTCTGCCTGTTTTTCGAAATTTTCCGCATTGACAAGCAGCCCCTGTACCTTCTGTATCGGTTGGAGTATGGTCTGCAGGAAGCCCATATCCAGTTCTGCCGGTGTTCCGTTCACTACCAGCGGCACCATGTTCTGCCGCGTATCCTCTTTCAGGCTGTTCCGCCTTGGCATGACTGCTACGCTCAGGCTGTTGTCCACTTTACGGATATTGATGTTCAGATCCGTACCCGCTGTAATCATCTGATAAATTGATTGAAAAAACATAATTGAAAAATTTTATGGTTATACATAAGTTTCCTTGAAGAATTCTTTCAGGACATCCTCCCTGTCCGGTCTGCTTGCAATATCACGCAGAGATTCCAGATAGTAGCCGATGTTTTTAGGCTCATCAACAGTATTGGGCAGACGTCTTTTGACCGGTCGGATATGTTCGCTCTGTGGCCATACAGCCGGCATGACAGGAGCGGAAGATATACATGTACTTGTTTTCATATATGTAGGTTTTATTGGTTAGAAAAACAGGAGTCCGACAATGAAAAAGATAAATGCTATCCTGACAATCAGTAGAAGAACTCTGAAAAGAAATCCTATGATTCCTCCGGTGAGCAGGAGCATTGCAATAATACCTGTAGGCATGATACCTTTTTCTGTCAGCATAAGTATTCCGATAACCAGTACCAGGGTTACCGCATGCTTGCTGATACTTTCGATAATCTGTAGTTTCATAATCCTTAATTTTATGAATGAATAATCCCATCGGGATGTGTTTTCCCGATTTTATAGGCCTCCGGCCTCTTGGATTGCCTTTTTGCGCAAGGCCTGGCAGGAAAAAATACCGGAGCGCAGCGAGGATGATTTTTTCCTGTCCAGCCAAGCCCTTGAGGGCAGCCTTGCGGCAAAAGGCAGGCAATCCAAGACCTTTGCCGCTTAAAAGCGGAAAAACATATTCTTTTCTGTACGGATACAAAAAAATGCAGACCTTCAGGCCTGCATTCTCTTGGTTGATTAGGTATAGATGTTATTCTTCTTTTGTGGAATAGGTGTTGAAAATGTCATCAGTCATTTCCTTGGCGAGAGTCCTGATCCTGTTCAGGAAGTCCTGTCCGGTTATCATTCCGCTTTCAAGTCCGGCCAGCTGTTTTTCCCAGTCTGCGGTGAGTGAAGTATCCGCAATTTTCTTTCCACGGATGGTTTCGTAGGTGAACATGCCTTTCGGGGTCGGAACGATATATTTCCCTGAATAACGGATATACTTACGGTTAACCAGTGTACGGATGATATTGGTACGTGAGGATACTGTACCCAGTCCGTTCTGTTCCATGTATTCCACCAGTTCTGCATCCGTGAACGGATTTACCGGCAGCTGTTTCTTGTGTACCATGTTGCATCCGCATACATTCAGAGTATCACTTTTCTCCACTTCGGGGAGTTCATTGACAGAATATCCTGATTTTGGAACCATGTCGGAACGCATAAACACATCATGCCAGCCGGCTTCAATGATTCTTGTTTGTTCGGCCTTGAAATGCTGTGCCGCACAAACCGCTTCAACATTTGTCGTTTCTATGCGGCATGGAGCCATGAATGTTTCAAGCATCCTTCCGGCTACAAGTCTGTAAACCTGCATTTCCTTTTCGGACATATTTCCGGGACGGATACCTGTAATGATGATGGCATGATGTACATTGGCTTTTTCTGCGTTTATTACGTGGCGGGACAAACTGGATATGTCAATACCTCCAGTTCCTTTAGCGGCAGGGAACAGCTCCCATGATAGCAGACGCGCCATGATTGGTGAAAGCGAGTCAAGCACATCCTCCGTCAGATAACGGCTGGAAGTCCGCGGATAGGAAATCAGTTTCTTTTCATAAAGAGACTGGGCGATGTCATACACCTCTGATGCGGTAAAACCATAGCGGATGTTCGCTTCCTTCTGAAGCTGTGTCAGGTCAAGCAGATCCGGTGGAAGTATTTCCTTTACGCTGTGACTGATACCTGTAATCTGTGCCTGACGTGCCAGCTTGCAGTCCTGAAAAAACATTGTTGCGGATTCTTTGTCGGGAAGATCCTGTGTGCGGCGCATCTTGAAGAGGATGCCGTCCTTTTGCAGGCTGATGTAGATGGGCCAGCTGTCCGATGAAATATGGTTCTCCCTTTCACGGTAGCGTCTGCTGATGGCAGCCAGTACCGGTGTCTGCACCCGTCCGAGGGAATTGTTGCCAAGGCCAGTCGCCTTACACATGGCATAGCTGGCGTTGATTCCGAGAATCCAGTCCGCCTTGTTGCGGCTGTCGGCAGAAAGGAACAGGCTGTCGTAGCAACTGTCCGGCTTCAGGTTTTCCATGCCTTTACGCACAGACTCGTCGGTAAGAGAGGAAATCCACAGACGGAAGCAAGGCAGTGTACAGTTCAGGTATTGATAGACATAGCGGAATGTCATTTCCCCGTCACGGCTGGCATCGGTAGCCGCAATGATGGTATCGCATGCCTGAAACACTCTCTCGATTACTTTAAGCTGGAGCACGGCATCAATGTCCGGTATCCATCCGTTCTCGGTGCGTGTATGCCGTACCATCAGTTCGAATTCGGACGGGATGAAAGGAAAGTCATTCCGTTCCAGCTTCTGGGTTCCGTAGTCCTTCGGCATGGCCAGTGACAGCATGTTCCCGAAAGTCCATGTAACCATGTAGCCGTTTCCTTCCACATATCCGTTTCTTACTTTGGTTGCACCGATGATTCTTCCGATTTCTTTTCCTACACTTGGTTTGTCTTATCACAAGTAAATTATTATCCAAAGCTATAAGCTAATAGACTAAATAACCAACAGATAATCAATCAAACTCGTGATAATAATGTTCTGATAATAATATGCTATATTGTGGAGAGAGTAATGTTGCTCCCTCCAAATATAGTATTATGGACAATAAAAATCATTTTGAATCCAAAGTTTCGGATTTTTTAGAAGCGATGCGTAAAGCCGGATATTCAGAATCGACTATCCGACAGTATAAAAAGACCTGTCGTCTTTTTATCGTTTACATGGATATAAACTACATACAAGACTGTAATGTAGAATCCATCAATTTGTTTTTAAAGACTATGCCACAAGAAAAAACGCGGTTGATACATGGAACCAATTATCGATTGCTGCTATTCGTTAATTATCTTACGGATAGAACTATCCAAAAACCAGTTGTAAGATACGTTATACGCAAATTCTCAGGAGAAATAGGAGGCATTATGACAAAATACCTTCATCTCTTGGAAGAACAAAGACTATCTCCTAAAACGATAGATGGCTACGAACATGTGTTTAGTTATTTTCTCAGGCATTTGTCTTTGAGGAATGTATTCCGCATCTCAGATATAGGTGAGGATGATGTGCTAACTTTTATATCTTCCAGCCAAAACAGTAAACAAAGAGTATTGGCAACGATGCGTGCATTTTGTCATTACCTGTACGAACAAAAGCTTATCAATAAGAATATTGATTATGTGATAGGAAGAAACCGTTATCTTGTAAAAGAAAAACTACCGTCAACATACACTTGTGAAGAAGTCTTGCAAATAGAATCTTCGGTAAATCAATCCACTCCTGTAGGAAAACGAGATTATGCCATGCTCCTATTAGCGACACGGTTAGGACTACGTTCCTCCGATATTGCCGGATTACAATTCAGTAATTTAGATTGGGATAGAAACATTATCCGCCTGATACAGTACAAGACTAAACGTGAAATAGAATTACCGCTCTTAAAGGATGTGGGAGAAGCTATCATCAATTATGTGAGATATGGCAGACCGAGTTCTTCTTCCAAACAGATATTCCTATCCTCTTTAGCCCCATATAATTCTGTGAATGGGGCGGTAGTTTCCTTATCGGTCAGAAAGATTATCTGTCATTCAAGAATAGATACACGGGATAGAAAAAAAGGCCCTCACGCAATGAGACATACTTTAGCCAGCCAGCTATTGCGTAATGGCGTATCACTGCCCGTCATTTCTGAAACATTGGGACACAAAACTACACAAACGACAATGAGCTATCTTCGGATAGACATTGATGGTTTGATGAAATGTGTCCTTGAAGTCCCGGATGTCCCATCCGATTTCTACACACAGAAAGGAGGTTTGTTCTATGTCTGAACAATTCATATATCAAAGCGTGTTCGCTCCTTATTTTAAGGATTTTCTTGCGATGAAAGAGAGTCAGGTTTCCGACATTGGACGGATAAAGTGGATGCTCTTGGAGTTTGACAAGTTCTTCGTTAATAGCAACATCAGGGATGTGTTCATAACTAAAAGCATGATTGATGCATGGAAGTGCACCCGCATACATGATAAAAAGAAAACCCTCTATGACAAGGTGTCCATGTTCCGGCAGTTTTGCCTATACTTATGCCACATAGGAAAAGAATGCTATGTACCCAAGTTACCAAAGAAGGAATATTCGGATTTTACTCCTTATGTGTTTACCCGTGGGCAGATACAGGACATATTTGAAACCTGTGACAAGCAAAGGATGTATAGTCATAATATATATTGTAATCTTTTTGCATTACCTACTTTATATAGAATTTTATATGCTACAGGGATTAGAATCGGAGAAGCCATATCCATTAGGAACCGGGATGTTGATTTGAGAAGGAATTGCATCATTATTCGGAAGACAAAGAACAAGATGGAAAGGCTTATTCCTTTAAGCGGCTCCCTGTCCAAGGTTCTACAACAGTATTTGGAATATCGCAACAAGATACCCTTGCCAGATGTTGATGCCCCGGACAAGTTCCTGTTAATATCTCCGTCAGGACGACCGTTGTCTTCTTGCACAGTTTTGAGCGGTTTCAAGAAAGTGTTGGAAAAATGCAATATACCCTGTTCAAGCAACCGTTCCGGCGGAGCCTGCATACATAGTCTCAGACATACTTTTGCCGTCCATTCCCTTGCAAAGATGGTGCAAGAAGGAATGGACATATATTGTGCGCTTCCCCTTTTGTCGGTCTTCTTGGGGCATAAGACGTTGAAAGGGACTGAAACCTACGTACGCCTGACACAAGATATGTTTCCCGATATTTTATTGAAACAAACTACCATAACACGGTTTGTATATCCTGAAATGAACGTAATAACAGATTCAAACATATAGGCTTATGAGAACAACAGATTTTGCAAAGCATTTAACGGCCTTTTTCACAGAGTACCTTATTGGAGAAAGGGGCGTAAGCCCTAATACCATACGGTCATACAGCGAATCATTTAGCTTGCTGTTAAACCTTTTTGGACGAACAGGCAAACATAAAGGCTGATAATCTTAGATTGGAACATATTACCAGAAAAACGGCTTTTAAACTTCCTTGATTGGTTACAAGACACGAAAAAATCAAGTAACGCGACAAGAAATCAAAGATTGGCGGCTTTACGTTCATTTTTGTACGTATATGCAATATGAGGATGTAAAGCGTCTGGAACAATGGCAAGAGATATTATCCATCAAGGTAAAAACACATGGAAAAAAGAAGTGTCAATTATCTCAGCATAGATGGTATTAGGCTTTTATTGGCACAAATACCAATCAACACGAAAAAAGGACGGCGGGACTTAGCTTTGATATCCCTGCTCTATGATAGTGGAGCCAGAGTACAAGAATTAATAGACTTGACGCCCGCATCTTTGAAATTGGAAAAGCCTTGTCATGTCACCTTATTTGGTAAAGGACGCAAAAAAAGAATTGTCCCTTTACAAGACGAACAAGTGAATTTGTTACGCAGTTATATGGAAGAGAATCGTTTAGACCTGTCCGGTTTTAATCAAAGACCTCTTTTCTTTAACAGTTGTGGCAGAAAGCTGACAAACTCTGGCATATCTTATATCTTGAACAATTATATTAATCACGCCCGAATACAAAATCCGGAACTTATACCGGAAAAAATAAGCCCGCATACTTTACGGCACAGTAAAGCTATGCACTTGTTACAAGCTGGTGTAAATTTGGTCTATATTCGTGATATTTTAGGACATATATCTATACAAACGACTGAAATATATGCTCGGGCTGATTCTAAACAAAAAAGAGAAGCCTTGGAATCAGCTTATGTTAATATGATACCAAACGATATAACAGAATGTTCGTGGGAAAAAGACCAAGAACTTAAGATCTGGTTAAAAAATCTCTCCAAGTAGAAGTTTTGCATACTTATTGAAATCAATATATGTCGTAAAGAATGTTATCTACACTTATTGGTTTGATAAAATCATTTAAATTGCATAGATAACATTCTTTTTTAACAATATTATTTTCTTCTGAATATCCTATTAGTTTGTTCTATTAACATTTGTTGATGCTGGAACAAATCTATCAATCTACGCATATTCATGTAAAAATCTTCGTCAACAAATTTCTTTTCATTCCTATATATCTCCAATAAATCTCGTATTTGCATTATCCGATGCTTCAACTCCATAGTAATATGACGTTGCTCTTCAACTAAATTTCGGTCTTTTTCGGATATCTCCTTATCAATTCGCTCTCTTATAATAAATTCTATATACTCTGGAGGAAAAAGAACTTCAGGAGAACGTAACAATTTTTGATTCGTCCTTGATAGCTCTAAAATTTCTTCTAACATTTCATTCCTAAAACTTTTGTCTGTTGAAGGTTTTTCCTCCTCTGAAGATTCCCCTTTTATCGCATCTAAAGAATCTTTCAAATTGGGCCACCACACATCAAAAGTCTTTGATAATAAATCTTCTTTTAATCCAGAATCCCCACAAGCTTTATTTAATGTAAGTAACAACTTTTTTACATCATCTTTGTCGAAAATTGTAGATTGAAATTGCAATATTGGCCCCTTTACTTCGGCTCTTTTCAAATCAAAAATAAAAGGACAAACAGAAGATTTGTCCATCATCTTAGATAATGCACCAGCTTCAAATAGTAACCAAGGTGCTTCTAAATTATCTTTAGTCACACATAAAATGCCAAAAGTGCTATCTTCTAATTCTTTAGCAATATCAGTACTCCATCTCGCCCCTTTATCTATATCTTCTGATGAAACATAAGGAGTGAGAGATTGTATTACTGATGGTAACCAATCCCTTAACACCAACGCTACTTGATGACTTTTGTGTCCCGACCAACTTAAAAATACTTTCATAAGGTTTTTATTTACATTTTAATAGCGAATTTATATAATATCTGCAAATATATGCTTTTTTATTTTCATAGTTGGTATGAAACCATTTTTCTGAAACAGAAATCAATCGTTATCATATAAATATCTTGTGTCATATTATCATAAGCTATAACATAAAGTTGAAAAGCAAAGCGATTGAGTATCAATTAGAATAAATCATGGCTTAGGATAATAATTTACTTGTGATAAGAAAGGAGAAGCGTCGTGATCGATGTTGTCTTCAATTCGTTCAATGATACCGTCTTTGATGTGGATGATTTTATCGGTCTGGTTGGCCACTCCGCTTTCATGGGTGACCACTACAATCGTCATTCCCATTTTATGCAGGTCTTTCAGGATTTGCATCACTTCTACTGAAGTTTTGCTGTCCAATGCTCCCGTCGGTTCGTCGGCCAGGATAATTTGCGGTTGGGTGATGAGTGCTCGGGCGATAGCTACACGTTGTTTCTGACCGCCGCTCATTTCGTTGGGCATATGGTGTGCCCAGTCTTTCAGTCCCAATCGGTCGAGATATTCCAGTGCAAGTGCATTTCGTTTCTTTCGGCTGATCCCTTGATAGAATAAAGGAAGTGCAACGTTTTCTACGGCGTCTTTGAAGGAAATTAAGTTGAATGACTGGAAAATAAAGCCGATCATACGGTTCCGGTATTCGGCGGCTTTGGTTTCGCTCAAGTCTTTGATAAGTACGTTGTTCAGATAATAATCTCCGGTATCGTAGTTATCAAGTATTCCTAATATATTAAGTAAGGTTGATTTCCCAGACCCGGATGCTCCCATGATAGAAACAAATTCACCTCGTCCGATAGTGAGATTAATGCCTTTAAGTACATGGAGGGGTGCTCCGTTGTTGTAGGTCTTGTTGATGTCCGTTAGTTGTATCACAATTTTCTTTATTTAGTTTCTGTTTTCTGATAATTTTCTACTATTAGACGGCTGCAAGATACGAAAAGTTGCAAGGTGGCCGAACTTTTTTCTAAAAACATTTTGTAGACTCAATCTTCTTTACGTAATTTGTGTGCAGTAAACTTAATGATTAACTAACCCTTTTAAATAAAAGTATCATGAATTCAAACATGGAAAAGCCCTACGTAGTAGGTATTGACATAGGCGGAACGAATACCGTCTTTGGAATTGTAGACGCACGCGGAACTATTATTGCCAGCAGTTCAATCAAAACATCTGGTTACCCTACAGTAGAAGAATACGCTGATGAAGTGTGTAAAAGTCTGCTTCCATTGATTATTGCTAATGGTGGTGTTGATAAAATCAGAGGTATTGGTATCGGTGCTCCGAATGGCAACTACTACACGGGAACGATTGAATTTGCTCCGAACCTGCCTTGGAAGGGAATTCTTCCGTTGGCTGCCATGTTTGAAGAAAGACTGGGTATCCCCACTGCTTTGACAAACGACGCAAACGCTGCTGCTATCGGTGAAATGACTTACGGTGCTGCCCGTGGTATGAAAGACTTTATCATGATTACACTGGGTACTGGTGTGGGTAGCGGTATCGTTATCAACGGTCAGATGGTGTATGGTCATGACGGTTTTGCAGGTGAATTGGGACACGTTATCGCCCGTCGCGATGGTCGTCTTTGCGGTTGTGGCCGTAAGGGATGTCTGGAAACTTACTGTTCGGCTACCGGTGTAGCTCGCACAGCTCGCGAATTCCTTGCTGCCCGTACGGATGCTAGCTTGCTTCGTAACATTCCTGCAGAAAACATCACTTCAAAAGATGTGTATGATGCAGCTGTACAAGGTGATAAACTGGCACAGGAAATCTTTAACTTTACAGGTAACATCTTGGGTGAAGCACTGGCAGATGCTATTGCATTCTCCAGCCCTGAAGCAATTGTATTGTTTGGTGGTTTGGCTAAGTCCGGTGACTATATCATGAAACCAATTCAGAAATCAATTGATGATAATATCCTGAATATCTATAAAGGCAAGACTAAACTGCTCGTTTCCGAATTGAAGGATTCTGATGCTGCTGTACTGGGCGCCAGTGCATTGGCTTGGGAACTGAAAGATTTGAAAGAATAACATTTCATTATTATAATAAAGGTAATGAAGCCTCGGGAGTTTATGACTTTCGGGGCTTTGTTTTATTTAGTCCTTTCTGACGTGTACGGCTTATTCAGACAAAGGGTTATTCTCACCGGAGTGAGAAAATATTCTCATACCTTTGAGGAATTATTCTCATTGCAATGAGAATTTTTTCTCATAGGCATGAGAATGTTTGAGAAAATATACAATAAAAAAGGGAACCTCATAATGAAGTTCCCTTTTTTATTTCGAATCGAAAAGTTCGGCTTATTAGTTAGCTCTTTTTTCTTTGATTCTAGCTTTCTTACCAGTAAGAGCGCGCAGGTAGTACAATTTAGCGCGACGAACTTTACCTACCTTGTTCACTTCGATGCTATCGATAGCCGGTGATTCGATTGGGAAAATTCTTTCTACGCCTATAGTTCCTGACATTTTACGTACAGTAAAACGTTTCTTGTCTCCGTGACCGGCGATTTTGATAACAACACCACGGTACAACTGTACACGTTCTTTGTTACCCTCGATAATACGATATGCTACTGTTACAGTGTCTCCTGCTTTGAAGCTCGGGTGCTGTTTTCCGGTAGCAAATGCTTCTTCTGCAATTTTAATTAAATCCATTGTTGTTATTATTAAATTGTTTCATCGTTACAACGCAACATACCAAGTATCTCTTCTCTTGACAGCGATTGCGCGAAAGCGGTGCAAAGGAACGAATTATTTGCCAGATAGCCAAATGTTTTTGTATATTTGTGGCATATCTAAAAATAGCGAACATGAAACAGACTTATGCAAAGTATCTGATGGTGGCAGCGTTGGCAGGAGGCTTCCTGTTTACTTCCTGCCGGACCGCACGCGAGACTACGGCTCAGTACGAAGTAACTAAAGTAGAGGGCAGCATGATAACGATTGATTCTGTTTGGGATACCCATCCCAACGCGAAAGCTGCCGAAATCTTAAAGCCTTATAAGGAAAAGGTGGATGCGATGATGTATGAAGTCATCGGCACCAGTGCGATGAAAATGGACAAAGGAGGTCCCGAAAGTTTACTTTCCAACCTTGTTGCAGGTGTTTTGCAGCAAGCGGCTGTTCAGGTGTTGGGGAAACCTGCTGATATGGGATTGGTAAATATGGGCGGCTTGCGTAATATCTTGCCCGAAGGAGATATTACGGTAGGCGATGTGTTTGAAATTCTTCCTTTTGAGAATTCTCTTTGCGTACTGACTATGAAAGGAACAGACTTGAGACGTCTTTTTGAAGCGATTGCATCTCTGCACGGAGAAGGAGTGAGCGGTATCCGCCTTGAAATCACCAAAAATGGAAAGTTGCTGAACGCCTTTGTCGGTGAAAAACCACTAAAGGATGACCAGCTTTACACGGTGGCCACTATCGACTATCTGGCAGATGGAAATGGACGGATGGATGCTTTCCTGCAGGCAGAAAAGAGAGTATGCCCCGAAGACGCAACCTTACGCGGACTATTTCTTGATTATGTACGCAAACAGACTGCCGAAGGCAAAGCGATTACCTCCAAACTGGATGGACGTATTACCATAAAATAAAAAGGAGAATCTAAAAATATTGAATATGAAAAGAATTCAGATATTATTCCTGTTATGTCTTGCATTGAGCTTTACTTTCTCAATTTTTGCGCAGGATAAGGATACCAAAGAAGTGATTATTTTACAAACAAGCGATGTGCATAGTCGTATCGAACCTGTCAATCAGAAGGGGGACGAATACTATAATAAAGGTGGTTTTCTTCGCCGGGCTGTTTTTCTCGAACAGTTCCGCAAGGAGCATAAGAATGTGCTGCTTTTCGACTGCGGAGATATTTCTCAGGGAACACCTTATTATAATATGTTCCGCGGAGAAGTGGAAGTTAAACTAATGAATGAAATGGGTTACGATGCTATGACTATCGGTAACCATGAGTTTGATTTTGATGTGGATAATATGGAACGTATTTTCAAGATGGCTAATTTCCCGGTTGTTTGTGCCAACTATAATCTGGATGCTACGGTATTGAAAGATATAGTTAAACCCTACGTCGTTCTTGAGAAATATGGTTTGAGAATTGGTGTGTTTGGCCTTGGAACCCAACCCGAAGGGATGATTCAGGCTAATAAATGCGAAGGAGTCGTTTATGAAGATCCTATCCGCGTATCCAACGAAATAGCTGCTTTGTTGAAAGACGAAGAAGGTTGTGATTTGGTAGTATGCCTGTCTCATCTGGGCATTCAAATGGATGAACATCTGGTTGCCGGAACACGCAATATCGACGTGATTCTGGGCGGGCACTCTCATACATTTATGAAAGGCCCCAAAACATACTTGAATATGGACGGAAAAGAGGTGCCTGTTATGCACACGGGAAAAAATGGTGTTCGTGTAGGCCGTCTCGATTTGACTTTGAAACATAAATGAAGATAATCCCCTCAATAGTAACGCTTTTATTCCTTATTGCGGCCGGCACGGTTTCAAGTCCGGCGCAGAATGCTACAACCGTTGAACCTCTGCTGGTGTATAAAGCCCTTCAGGACAAAGACTGCCGGCACTGGGTTGATTCGGTTATGGATAAGCTTTCCTTTAAAGAAAAGGTAGGGCAGTTGTTCATCTATACCATTGCCCCGGTAGATACCAAACGAAATCTGGAACTGTTGCGCGAAGTAATCGACACCTATAAAGTGGGCGGACTTCTCTTTTCCGGTGGGAAGATGCAAAATCAGGTTGAACTGACAAACCGGGCGCAACGGCAGGCTAAAGTCCCTTTGATGATTACCTTTGATGGAGAATGGGGACTGGCCATGCGTTTGCGTGGTATGCCTGTTTTTCCACGGAATATGGTATTGGGATGTATCCGTGACAACAAGCTGCTCTATGAATACGGGCGTGAAGTTGCTCGTCAATGCCGACAGATTGGAGTACAGGTCAACTTTGCTCCGGTGGCGGACGTGAATATAAATCCTGAAAATCCCGTAATCAATACCCGTTCTTTTGGAGAAGATCCGATACAGGTGGCTGATAAGGTTATCGCTTATGCTTCCGGTTTGGAAAGTGGAGGGGTTTTATCTGTGTGTAAACATTTTCCCGGACATGGAGATACCGATGTTGATTCGCATAAGGCGCTTCCGGTACTTCCTTTCACTCGTGAGCGTCTGGACAGTGTGGAACTTTATCCTTTTAAAGAAGCCATCCGTGCCGGATTGGGCGGTATGATGGTAGGACATTTGCAAGTTCCGGTGATAGAACCGATTGGTGGACTTCCGTCTTCCTTGTCCCGCAATGTCGTATACGATTTGCTGACAGATGAACTGGCGTTCAAAGGACTCATATTTACAGATGCGCTTGCCATGAAAGGAGTGGCGGGAAATGGAAATGTCAGTTTGCAGGCTTTGAAAGCTGGTAATGACATGGTATTGTCTCCCCGAAACTTGAAGGAAGAGATACCGGCCGTACTGGAAGCCATTGAAAAAGGAGAGTTGACCCGCGAAGATATTGAAAGCAAATGTCGTAAGGTCTTGACTTATAAATATGTGTTGGGACTGAAGAAAAAGTCGTATGTACAATTATCCGGTCTGGAACAACGGATTAACAGTCCGCAAACGCGTGATTTGGTTCGCCGGTTGAATTTAGCGGCAATAACAGTTCTGAACAACAAGAATCATATTCTCCCCTTGCATACAGACAAAGAGCAGACGATTGCATTGCTCGAGGTAGGAGATCCCGGAGAAACTGATGCGTTGGCGAAACAACTTTCCCGCTATACGTCTTTGGCTCGTTTTTCCCTTCGTGCCAATCAGACGAAAGAGGAAAATCAGCGGTTGCGTGATTCTTTGTCTACCTATAAACGGATTATTGTAGCCGTCAGTGAACAGCGGCTGGCTCCTTATCAGCCTTTGCTTTGCTAAG
>ENA-OPZZ01000865-OPZZ01000865.1-human-gut-metagenome-genome-assembly--contig:-NODE-865-length-21334-cov-3.323808_pt1 | contig 21334 bp, 23 predicted proteins | sample MGYA00242487_ERZ504511 | MGnify/ENA primary metagenome ERZ504511 (study PRJEB26092, sample SAMD00036241) | human gut metagenome | host: Homo sapiens | study: EMG produced TPA metagenomics assembly of... | reverse complement strand
CTTGCGGGGAAATCTCAGAGCTTGAGCAAGCGGAGGATTTTGAGCGTCTGCAGACATATGATTACGAGACCATGCTGCAGAAATCTAATGCGGCAAGCCGGCTGAAAGAGTACTACGAAGAAGAGGCGCGTCTGTCGGAAGAAATCCGAGAACTTTCAGGCGAGGTACAAGAGTTGCAGAGCTTCAGAAACAGGAACAGAGTCTGAATGAGTCCATTCGAAAGCTGGAACAAGAGAAAAATGGGGCACAGAAAGAGGTGACAAATTATTCGGCGACAAAAGGAAAGCAGGAACAGGATATAAAGGAACGCACAGAATACCTGGAGAAGCTTGAGGAAGGATTTGTCCCGAATGCAGAACTGAAAGAGACCGTTCTTGCGGTCATTGACAAAGGAAATGAATACCGTTTTGAGAGAGAGCAGAAAAAGACATTCGAACAGCTGCGCTCACAGGAAGAAGAGGAATTCAAACAAAGAGGAGATGCGAGAGAGCAATTCAATAAAGCATTTCCATCGTATGATTTCAGTCCGTTCGAGAAAGATAATACCGCCTATGATGAGTTGTTGGAAAACTGTAAGCAGAATTTTGAGCCGAAGTATAAGGCGGAGTTTGACAAACAGTATCAGCTTATCTATCAGATGCTGCGGGAAAATGTGATTGCGACAATCAACAGTGAGATTAAAGAAGCGAAACGACACCGCCGAGAGATCAATGCGATGCTTTCTGAAATCCGTTTTTCCGACAGTATTTATCAGATTGACATTTTGCCGACTGACGATGAAAACCGACAGTTTTATGAGATGCTGACGGCGGAGGAACTGAACATGAAAGTGATCGACCGAGACATGGAAGGACAGTTAAGTTTTGGTGAGGATGCCTTTTATCAAAAATACGAGGCGCAGATTAAGCGCCTGACTGACAAATTCATGCCGCCGAAGGAGGACGAGCCTTCTGCGAGAGAAAGACATAAACGAGATATGGAAAAATATGCGGATTACCGCACGTATTTGAAATTCAGCATGTACGAGCAGACCGAGGATCAGGACGGAAATATAAAAAAGAATTACGTGGATGATATGGCGGGGCGTGATTCCGGAGGAGAAGGACAGAATCCGAAATATGTGGCGCTGCTGGCGGGATTTGCTATGCTCTATCATCAACAGACAAACCGTGACACCAAAATACGTCTTGTACTTTTGGATGAAGCATTTTCCAAGATGGATAAGGAGCGAAGCGAAGTATGCCTTGCATATGCGCGCAAACTGGGACTCCAGCTTGTCGTGTGTGTGCCGGATGAGAGACTGCAGTCACTTGTACAGAACGTGGACTGCGTGTACGCATTCCGAAGAGTCAACAATCGGATTTCGATGATTCATATTGACAAAGGGGCATATTTGCGGATGATAGAGGGAGAAGCAGATGAAGAAGAAAACAGTGACGCTGTCACAGTGGCTCATCGAACAGAATGATACCGAAGCATATCGTGCAGGAAAACTTGCAGGGAAGAAACATCCGAAAGTAGACCAAAAACTGATTGATGCGGTCGGTGGGATGCAAAACCTTATCCGTCAGGCAAGAGTGCTTGAACAGGATGAGGCACTTGGCAAAAGCGGGATGATTCAATTTCGGTGGTGTAATTTAGGAAGTGACATCTCACAGATTGATTATGAGGTTGCCGCAATTCCATTGCTTTGCAGAAAGCTTGGTGTGAAAGATGTTCGGGAACACCAAGCGGAATTGATAACACGGGTACAAATGTGGAAAAATAAGGTCAGCGAGTGTGAGTGGGTGGAAAACTATTATGATACGCTTTTGAGCAGGCTTACACTTGGCAAAAAAGTCTCAGAAGCAGAAGATGAGAAATTGTTTTTGTGTCTGAACGCAGTGGCAGCACAACAGGAATTTATTTGGGAGCGTGTGTTCAGCGCCAGAGTGTTCCACAATTCGAAGACATTTCAGAATGAATATAAGAACAGCATTGTTACGATTTTGAAAAATTGTTCTCCGTACTACGAGGAGGAAATAGACGCAGAGACGCTTCTGGCAGCACATAATATCCACTCCTATGCGCAGACACTGGAGTGGAAAGGCTGTCTTGAATATAGGTTGGATAATGGTAATGTTGTGGATACAGACGAAAACACTTATGGAACAGTGATTAATTCTCAGACGATGGAACACGCCAGCGTGACAGACCTTTCCGGATGCAAACGGATTATGACAATTGAAAATAAGGCAAATTACGAGAGTATGATTTTCTCAGAAGAAACGTTGTACATTTATTGTCATGGGTATTTCACGCCAAAAGAAGTGAGATTTTTAAAGAAAATCCCGGAGCTTGCTGACGCAGACTGCGAGTTTTTACACTGGGGAGATATGGATTACGGCGGAATCAGTATTTTTCAGTTCATCAAAAAGAATGTATTCCCAGAGTTGAAGCCTTATAAAATGGATCGAACCGCTTTTGAGGGAGCTTTGAAAGACGGTGCAGGCATTGTGCTGGAACATGAGACAAGGAAGAAACTGGAAGCGAAAGATGCGGGTCTGTTGGAAGAGTTGAAACAGGTGATTTTAGAGACAGGAAAGACGATAGAGCAGGAGCTGGTGAGAGGGAAATAGGGTGGAATTTTAATTGATACGCGGATAAAAATATGATAAGATAATTTACAGAACAATCGTGAACAGGGTGGGCTGACCTCTCATTTACATACGGGAGGTGATGCTAATGGACAACAAACATTTTGATTTCAAAGATTTGATGCAATTTGGTATGTTCATACTATCACTATTGACTTTTATTTACTTGATAAGTAATTAGTGCATAAAAAACCACCCTATAAAAAGTCTTGGCGGACTAGGGTGGAATTTTAATTCTCATTTAGAGGCCAACCACTTTGAACGGTTGTTCTTCTATAATCATATTATACACCTTCGGGCGTACCTGTCAAGAGTCATTGACAATCGAAATCGAGAGTGTTAAACTAAGAAAAAACAAAACATAGGGAGCTTGTATTGGCAGGCTGAGAGGAAGTAATCAACTTCGACCCTTTAACCTGATGCGGATAATGCCGCCGTAGGAAATCATAATTGCTGATTTTTTCGGAGATATCGTATTAGGTATCTCCGATTTTTTTGTGGCAGAAAGGAAGTAGAGAAGATGAAAAGAGAACAGACGAAAAAATTATGTATGGCAGGAATTTTATGTGCCGTGGCAGTGGTCGGAAGCACACTGTCCGTTCCGGTATTTGGGAGCAAATGCGCCCCGGTACAGCATATGGTAAATGTGCTCTGTGCGGTATTGTTAGGACCTGGATACGGAGTCGGAGTTGCATTTTGCGCAAGTTTGATTCGTAACTTATTAGCGCTTGGAAGTATTTTGGCATTTCCGGGAAGCATGTTTGGGGCGCTGCTCTGTGGAGTTGTGTACTGGAAGAGCAAGAACTTATTATTGACACTGCTTGGAGAGGTATTTGGAACAGCGATCCTTGGAGGACTCTGTGCATATCCGTTGGCAGTTCTTGTCATGGGTGTGTCAGCAGGCGAAGTTGCATTTTATGCATATGTACTTCCGTTTTTTGTATCTACAGCAGGGGGAGCAATATTGGCGGGCATTCTGATCCAGATGCTGAAAAAAGCCGGAGTGCTCCGTATGGCAGCTTAAAAATAGGGAGAATGGAAACATGTTAGAATTAATGTCAGATCAGGTGAGAAAACATGCACCTTTGATACATAATATGACAAACCGGGTGTCGATCAATGACTGTGCGAACATTCTGCTCGCCTGCGGAGCCTCTCCGATTATGGCAGAAGCAATCGAGGAAGTGGAAGAGATCACGGCAATGTGTGATGGGCTTGTCTTGAATATGGGGATGCCGAACAGACAGAAGATAGAGGCAATGAAAAAAGCCGGAAAGCGGGCAAATGCACTTCATATTCCGGTTGTCTTAGATCCGGTTGGAGTCGGCGCATCGGCATTTCGAAGAGAAGCAGTATCCGAGCTGTTAAAAGAAGTCAGATTTACTGTCATTCGTGGAAATCTCTCAGAGATTCGGACGTTGATGTGTGGAGTGTGTGGCACAAGAGGGGTAGACGCAGAGCCTGCAGATCTGATGGGGGAGAAGAATCTGTATCAGAACGTAAAAATGGTAACTGCATTTGCAGAAAAAAGTGGTGCGGTTGTGGCGGCAACGGGAAAGAACGACATTGTATCGGATGGAAGAAAAGCATATTGGATTCAAAACGGACATTCAATGATGCAAACAGTCACCGGAGTAGGATGCCAGCTCTCAGCGCTGACTGCGGCGTATGTGGCTGCGAATCCGAAGCATACACTGGAGGCGGTGACAGCGGCGGTCAGTGCGATTGGAGTTTGTGGAGAGCTGGCGTATGAACGTATGAGTGATCTGGATGGAAATGCATCTTATCGTAATTACCTGATTGATGCAGTTTATCGGTGGATGGAAAGAAGCTTGAGCGCTTGGCTCGAGTAGAAAAAGTAAATGAAGATGGAGAGAAAAGTAATGAGATGTAGACCGGAGATGATGCGATTATATGCGGTAACAGACCGTGCGTGGACAAAGAAAAAGTCCTTGATCGAGCAGGTGGAGGCGGCAATTTGCGGAGGTGCAACCTGCATACAGCTGCGGGAGAAAAACCTTGATGAGGAAGCATTTTTGTGGGAGGCGATGGAGATGCAAAAGCTGTGTGAGACCTATCAGGTTCCGCTGATTATCAATGATCATGTAGAGATTGCGAAACAATGCAAAGCAGCAGGAGTGCATTTGGGACAAAAAGATATGGAAGCGGGGAGAGCACGGGAGATACTTGGACCCAAAATGATTCTTGGAGTGTCAGCAAGAACGGTGGAACAGGCGGTGCAGGCAGAGCGCGCCGGAGCAGATTATCTCGGCGTGGGAGCCGTATTTCAAACGAGTACCAAGACCGATGCAAAAGAAATTTCCCATGCGATATTGAAGGAGATCTGTGAGAGTGTGAACATTCCGGTTGTCGCAATCGGCGGCATCGGAAAACAGAATATAGAAGCGCTTGCAGGCAGCGGCATCGCAGGAGTGGCGCTCGTGTCGGCAGTTTTTGCAGCGGAAGATATTGAGCAGGAGTGTCGGGGACTATTAAAACAAATAGAAAGAATCGTGTGAGGTGAAGAGAGAATGAAAACAGCATTGACAATTGCAGGAAGTGATTCCAGTGGAGGAGCCGGTATTCAGGCGGATTTGAAGACGATGATCATGAACGGTGTATTTGGGATGAGTGCGGTAACTGCATTGACTGCTCAGAATACAACCAAAGTGACAGGAATCATGGAAGTGCCGCCAGAGTTTTTGGAAAAGCAGATTCAGGCGGTATTTGAAGATATTCGACCGGATGCGGTGAAGATCGGCATGGTTGCAAGCAGTGAACTAATCAGTACGATTGCAGGCTGCCTGAAAAAATATGGGGCAGACAATATCGTTGTGGATCCGGTTATGGTTGCGACGAGCGGTTCTAAGTTGTTAAAAAATGATGCGGTTCATACGTTGGAGTGTGAATTGCTGCCGTTAGCGACACTTGTTACACCCAATATTCCGGAGGCAGAGATTTTAGCGGATATGAAGATTACAACTCGGGAAGATATGATTGTGGCAGCTAAAAAAATCGGTGACAGATATCTCTGCTCGGTATTGCTGAAGGGCGGACATAATTTAAATGATGCAAGCGATCTTTTCTATAGGGAAGGAGCTGTTCGGTGGTTTGAGGGAAAGCGGATTGAGAATCCGAATACACACGGAACGGGCTGTACGCTATCCAGTGCGATTGCATCCAATCTTGCGAAAGGATTTTCGCTGGAGACAGCGATACAGAGGGCAAAGGAATATATTTCCGGCGCATTGGAGGCGATGCTTGATCTGGGAAAAGGAAGTGGTCCGATGAACCATGGATTTGATTTACAAGGAAAATTTGTGAAGGAGGAAAATTAAGATGTACCATACACAGATGGAAGCAGCAAGAAAAGGAATTATCACAAAAGAGATGGAAATTGTTGCGGAAAAGGAGTTTCGGACAGAGGAGGAAATACGTGATCTCGTTGCAAAAGGACAGGTGGCAATCTGTGCCAATAAACGACATACTTGTCTTGACCCAAACGGAGTAGGTTCTGCGCTTCGCACAAAGATCAATGTCAATCTTGGCGTGTCAAAAGACTGCAAGGATTATGACGTAGAGATGGAAAAAGTGATGGCGGCGGTTAATATGGGAGCTGAGGCGATCATGGATCTGTCTTCTCACGGAGACACACAGCCATTTAGAAGAAAACTTACAAGTGAATGTCCGGCGATGATTGGAACGGTTCCGGTTTATGACAGTGTCATTCACTACCAGAGAGATCTTTCAACATTGAGCGCAAAAGATTTTATTGATGTCATCCGGCTTCATGCGCAGGACGGTGTGGATTTTGTGACACTTCATTGCGGAATTACAAGAAAGACGATTGAGCAGATTAAAAAGCATAAAAGGAAAATGAATATTGTTTCGCGTGGAGGTTCTCTTGTGTTTGCATGGATGAGTATGACCGGAGAAGAAAATCCATTTTACGAATATTATGATGAAATTCTGGAGATCTGCAGGGAGTATGATGTGACAATCTCGCTTGGAGATGCTTGTCGTCCGGGATGCCTTGCAGATGCGAGTGATGTTTGCCAGATCGAGGAGCTGGTTCGTCTGGGAGAGTTGACGAAACGTGCGTGGGAAAAAGACGTTCAGGTGATGGTGGAAGGACCGGGACATATGCCGCTTGATCAGATTGAGGCGAACATGAAGCTGCAGCAGACAATCTGTATGGGGGCGCCGTTTTATGTACTGGGACCGCTTGTGACGGATATCGCGCCTGGATATGATCATATCACTTCAGCGATCGGTGGCGCGATTGCTGCATCAGCGGGGGCGGCGTTCCTTTGTTATGTCACGCCGGCTGAACATTTGGCTCTTCCTAATGTGGAAGATGTCAAACAGGGGATCATAGCCTCCAAGATCGCAGCTCATGCGGCGGACATTGCAAAGCATATCCCGCATGCAAGAGATCTGGACGATCAGATGGCAGATGCAAGAAGAACATTCGATTGGGAGAAACAGTGGGAGTGTGCCATTGATCCCGAGACGGCAAAGCGCATTCGCGATGAGAGAAAGCCGGAAATCGAGGAGAGCTGTTCGATGTGCGGGAAATTCTGTGCGGTCAGAAGTATGAACAAGGCGCTGAATGGAGAGCATATTGACATTTGTAGTTCGGTATTGATTTGGAAAATGAACATCTTTAAACTTCATTTAAGGTTGACATATTATATTCTTGCTATCATGAAACAAAAGAGGAGGAATGAGTGATGCGTTTATTGCTTGCAGAGGATGAAAAACCATTATCAAAGGCACTTACAGCAATTTTAGAAAGAAATAATTATTCCGTAGATGCGGTCTATGACGGTGAGGAGGCTTTGGAATATCTGGATGCAGACAATTACGATGGTGTGATTTTGGATATTATGATGCCGAAAGTAGATGGCATTACGGTATTAAAGACGATTCGAAATCGTGGAAATCTGATTCCTGTCTTACTGTTGACGGCAAAGTCAGAGGTTGATGATAAGGTGGCGGGGCTGGATGCCGGAGCAAATGATTACCTGGCGAAACCTTTTCATTCAAAAGAATTGCTTGCGCGGATACGGGCGATGACAAGAACCCAGACAGCACAGGCAGATTCCAAGCTTCAGATTGGAAATGGCACGTTAGACCGAGCGACTTTTGAGCTTTCCACACCGGCGGGAAACTTTCGGCTGGCAAATAAAGAGTTTCAAATGCTGGAATTGATGATGAGCAATCCGAGTCACTTGATTTCCGCAGAACGGTTTATGGAGAAAATCTGGGGATATGACAGTGAAGCGGAGGTGAATGTAGTATGGGTCTATATTTCTTATCTAAGAAAGAAACTGACTGCGCTGCATGCCAATATTCAGATTAAGGCAACAAGAAATGTGGGGTATTCTTTGGAGGAAGTCAAATGATAAAGAAACTGCGTATGAAATTGATCATTGCATCTATGATGTCATTGTTGGCAGTATTGCTGATTATAGAAGGAATTGCGGGAGCGTTGAACTACAATAGAATTGTTGCGGAGACAGATCAGACGTTGGAGATTTTAGAAGAAAATAACGGAAAATTTCCGGATGTTCCACCGCCTGAGAAGCCAAGTGAAAAAAAGAAAGAGGGCAGAATGTCATCTGAGCTTCCATATGAATCCAGATATTTTTCGGTACTGCTTGACAGTGAAGGGGAAGTGCTCACAACAGATACAGGAAAGATTGCCAGAATTGATACTTCTGATGCGGTAGAGTATGCGAAACAAGTCTTAAAGAGTGGAAAAGAACGAGGATTTTTGGAGGGGTATCGATATGTTGTAGTGAATTCCGATTCCGAAGTGAGAGTGATTTTTCTGGATTGCAGCAGAAATCTTTCTACGTTTCAGAATTTTATTGTCACAGCAGTCGTGGTCTCCACCGCCGGTCTTTTGGCAGTACTTATCCTGATGATATTTCTGTCGGCACGGATTGTAAAGCCGTTTTCGGAAAACTATGAAAAGCAGAAACGTTTTATCACAGATGCCGGACACGAGTTGAAGACACCGCTCACGATCATAGATGCGGATGCGGAAGTATTGGAGATGGATTTTGGAGAAAATGAGTGGTTGAGTGATATCCAAAGCCAGACAAGGCGCCTTGCAGACCTTACAAATAACCTGATTTTGTTATCTAGAATGGAAGAGGAGCGGACGAAAGAATTGATGGTGGATTTTCCGTTGTCGGATGTAGCGGAAGAGACTGTCGGGACATTTCAGGCGCTGGCAAAGACACAAAATAAGGTATTGGAGAGTAATATCACACCAATGATTGCAATGAAAGGAGATGAGAAGGCTATCCGACGCCTGATCACCATTCTTTTGGACAATGCAGTGAAATACGCAAAGGAGAATGGACGTATATGTGTGACATTGGAAAAGCAGAAAAAACGGATTCGTTTGTCTGTATTTAACACGACAGAACAGATTTCCAAAGAGCATATGGAGCATTTGTTTGATCGATTCTATCGAACAGACAGGTCAAGAAATTCCGAGACAGGAGGATATGGACTGGGACTTTCCATTGCAGCCGCTACAGTGGAAGCACATAGAGGGAAGATTACAGCGACAACGGAAAGATGAAAAATCCTTGTTGATCACAGTTATAATTCCGTTTCATAAAACGAGAGTTTGTTTGCAAAAAATGCAGACAGGCTCTTTTTTGTCTGTAAAAGTATTTAAAAAAAAGAAGTTAAATATTTTTAAGTTTGTTTAAGGTTCGTTGCGTATAGTATGTTTAACGAAATGAGAGAGGAGTAATGATTATGGCTTATCAAGCGACTTTTAAACGTTATGAATTAAAATATCTGCTGACACGGCAGGAAAAGCAAAATGTGTTGAAAAGTATGGCAGAACATATGAAGCTGGATGATTATGGGCGAACAACTATCTGAAATATTTATTTCGATACAGACACATACCGGCTGATTCGTCATTCTTTGGAAAAACCGGTTTATAAAGAAAAATTACGTGTCCGCAGCTATCAGCCGGCAGGACCGGACGATCCGGTGTTTGTAGAATTAAAGAAGAAATATAAATCGGTTGTCTACAAACGAAGATTGGTATTGCCGGAGGCACAGGTGATGAAGTGCTTTGAACACGGAAAACCACTTCCGATTCATTCACAGATCGGGGAGGAGATTGCATATTTCTGGGATTATTATGAAACGCTTCATCCGACTGTATTTCTTACCTATGAAAGAGAAGCGTACTATGCGCTGGATGGAAGCGATTTTCGAGTGATATTTGATGAAAATATCCTTTATCGGGAGGAAGATATTTCACTTGGAAGTAAGATATATGGCACACCGATATTAGGAGAGAATCAGACACTGATGGAGATCAAGACATCGGGTGGGATACCACTTTGGATGAGCGAGACACTTACAAAAAATACATTATTTAAAACATCTTTTTCGAAATACGGAACTGCATATCAGCAGATGATGGATGAAAAAGTACAGAGAGGAGTTCAATATGCTTAATAATATGTTTCAGGGGATTTTTGATACGGATATGACAACGGTGATTGCGGTGCCGGATTTTCTGCTTTGTGTAGGATGTGCGCTGGTGATTGGATTAATTTTGGCAGGAGCCTATATGTATGTGACACGATATACAAAGAGTTTTGTTGCAACACTTGCGGTACTGCCGGCGATTGTCTGTGTTGTCATCATGATGGTAAATGGAAATGTCGGAGCCGGAGTTGCGGTGGCAGGGGCATTCAGTCTGGTTCGTTTCCGGTCGGTACCGGGATCCGCAAAAGAGATTGGAGCTATTTTCCTTGCAATGGGAACCGGTCTGGTAGCAGGAATGGGATATCTTGGATATGCATTTCTCGTTGCAGTGATTTTAGGAGGAGTGACCTTACTATATAATAAGGTGGATTTTGGAGCAGGGAAAAAAGCTGCATTATATAAGACATTACATATTACAATTCTGGAAAATTTGGACTACACAGGTGTATTTGACAAAATCTTAAAACAATATACAAAAACGTATGAGGTGGTGCAGGTAAAGACAACCAACATGGGAAGTTTGTTTAAGCTTACATATAATATTACATTAAAAAATGCGGAGGAAGAAAAGGCATTGATTGACGCACTTCGGTGCAGAAATGGAAACCTTGAGATTTCCGTATCAAAACAGGAGACAATTATTGGTGAACTATAGGAGGGATGCATATGAAAAGAAAGGTAGTATTAGCATTTTTACTGACTGGAGCACTGGTTCTTTCCGGATGCAGCAAGACAAATAACAGCAACGAAACATCATCTGGCAGTACGAGCACGGATTCATCAGCACAAGGCATCGATGTCTCAAACATGTTTTCAGACAGAGATAAAGAGATTGGATATGATGAAGAAAACAGTACAGTGATCAAACTTTCCGATGATAGTACGACATGTGATTCCGATGCGGTTCAGATATCAGGAAATACAGTGACAATCATCGACGAGGGAACTTATATTCTCTCAGGAACGCTGACCGATGGTATGGTGATCGTGGATGCGGAAGATACCGATAAAGTCCAGCTTGTGTTAGATGGAGTGGATATTACAAGTGCAGAATCTGCAGCCATTTATGTACGTGAGGCAGATAAGGTGTTTATCACGACGGCGAGTGATTCCCAAAATACACTCACGAATGGAGGTACCTACACTGCAATTGACGACAACAATATCGACGCTGCGATTTTTTCAAAATCAGATCTGACGTTAAACGGCGCCGGTTCTCTGACAATTACAGCAAAGGCGGGACACGGTGTCGTGTCAAAGGATGATCTTGTACTTACCAGCAGAACATATCAGATTGACGCGGCATCACATGGACTATCCGGAAAAGACAGTGTCCGCATCGCCGGCGGAAGTTATACAATTGTATCCGGAAAAGATGGAATTCATGCGGAAAATGCAGATGACACCAGCCTTGGATTTGTCTATCTGGCAGACGGAACGTTTGATATCACATCTGACGGGGATGGAATCAGCGCAGGAAACTGGCTTCAGGCAGATGGTGGTGTCTACACGGTCAAAGCAGGAGGCGGCAGTGAAAATGTCCAGAAAAGTGACGGAGAATGGCAGTTTGGACCTGGACAGCAGACAGAGAGTACCGATACGACAGAGGAAGACACTGTCAGCATGAAAGCAATCAAGGCGGCAGGAGAATTGATTCTGAAAGGCGGAAAGTATTCTTTGGACAGCGCGGATGACACGATTCATTCCAATGCAAATATCACAATCAGTGATGGGGAATTTACACTTGCTTCCGGTGATGACGGAATTCATGCAGATTCAGCGACAACCATTTCCGGAGGAACTATTGATATTACAGAAAGTTATGAGGGAATTGAAGGGCTCAGCATTGATATTACAGGCGGTGAAACTTATGTGTCAGGTCCGACAAATGATGGAAACAGTGCGTTGGATTACAACGGAACAGGAACAGTCACGGGAGGAATCTTTATTGCTGCCGGTTCATCCGGAATGGCGGAGAATTTCGGAGATTCTTCTACACAGGGAGTTATGATGGTCACAGTGAATTCTCAGGCTGCAGGAAGTGCGGTTTCTCTTTCTGACAGCAGCGGAAATGAACTTGTGTCATGGACTCCGGAGAAAGAATACACTTCTGTTATCATCAGCTGTCCGGAAATTACAACAGGACAGGAGTATACGTTAACAACAGGAAGCGATACGACACAGATTACGATGGACAGTATTGTCTATGGCTCAGGAAGTGGAATGGGAGGCAACCCAGGAAATGGCGGAGGTCCGGGAAACGGTGGAGATATGGGACAGAAACCAGATGACGGCAATGGAACGGGCAAAGGCTCGGGAGACGGCGGAAACATGGGAACGCCTCCGGAAAAAAGTTAATAATCATAATAAAGAAGGAAGGTGATAGAAATGCAAAACAGACGAGTTGCTTTGATACCGGCTTATCAGCCAAATTCGGATATGGCACAGCTGGTGCAGGAGATCAAAGATACGGGATTTCAAATTGTTGTGGTAGATGATGAAAGTTCACCCGAGAAGGAAGAGGTGTTTCGAATGGCTGCGAAAAATGCAGTCATTCTGAAACATAATGAGAATCGGGGAAAAGGACGGGCATTGAAGACCGGACTGGATTATATTTATTCGAAGTTTTCGGCAGACTGTGTTGTAGTTACAGTAGATGCAGATGGTCAACACAAGCCAAATGATGTGGAAAGAGTCTGCAAAGAAGCAGAAAATCATGCAGGCTGTTTGATACTTGGAAGCAGGAAAATGAAGGGCGATATTCCACTGCGGAGCAGATTCGGCAACACAGTGACTCGTCTGGTCTATCAGCTTTTTACAAAAATTCGGGTATATGACACGCAGACAGGACTTCGAGCTTTTGAAGGAGTACTGATTCCAAAGTTTTTGGGAATCGTGGGAGAACGCTATGAATATGAAATGAATGTGCTGTTAGAATGCTCAGGATGCCATATTCCAATCAAAGAGGTCGCGATTGAGACGGTGTATTTAAATAATAATTCGTCTTCCCATTTTGATACACTAAAAGATTCTTATCGCATCTACAAGGAAATTCTGAAATTCTCAGCGGCGTCGTTTGGAAGCTTTTTGATTGATTACGGAATGTACAGCCTGTTGACTGCGATAACAGCGACCGGATTTGCAAATGGTGGTGCGGTAGCCTTTTCAAACATAGGGGCAAGAATAGTAAGCGCAGTATTTAATTATATGGTCAATCGCAATATGGTGTTTCAAAGCAAAGAAAATCCGGTGAGATCGGCGCTGAAGTATTTTACACTTGCAGTTGGAATTCTGGTGGGAAACACAATTATGCTGGAGATACTGGTCAATGCAATCGGAATGAACCATTATGTCGGTAAACTGTGTACCGAATTTATAATTTTTCTTTGCAAGCTGGTTTATACAAAGTCATTTTATCTTTCAAAAGAAGGAGGAATAGTATGCATCGATTCAAAAAACATTGGTGGGGAATGATTAGCAGTGTCATTTTGATTGCATTTACCGGATATATGCTCATGGATACATTTCTGCTTACAAAAGTCTATGTCGTTGCCAATGATAAAAAGGAAAACAAAAGTGATAATGATACGGAAAATGAGCAGCAGGAAGCTGTTTCGACAGGGACAACGTACAGATTACGCTGACAGAATATCGGGAAAATGACACCACCGTTTATGTGGCAGATGTTGTGCTCTCCTCACCGGAATATTTGCAGACAGCATTCGCGCAGAGCAGTTATGGGCGAAATGTGACAGAGAAAACATCTGAGATGGCACAAGATGCGGGCGCGATTTTGGCAATCAACGGAGACTATTATGGAGCACAGGAGAAGGGATATGTGATCCGTGATGGCGTATTGTATCGGGATACGGCAAAAACAGACCAGCAAGATCTGGTAATCTATGAAGATGGGACAATGAAAATTATCTCGGAAGATGAGGTGACGGCAGAAGAATTGCTGGAAGAAGGGGCGAAGGAAGTACTTTCTTTTGGTCCGGCGCTGATCACAGATGGTGAGATTGCGGTGACGGAGTCCGATGAAGTCGGAAAAGCGATGGCGAGCAATCCGAGGACTGCGATTGGAATGATTGATGATTTACATTATGTGTTTGTAGTTTCAGATGGGCGAACAGAAGAAAGTGAGGGATTGTCACTTTTAGAACTGGCGGAATTTATGGATTCCCTCGGGGTAAAAACAGCTTATAATCTGGATGGCGGCGGATCTTCCACAATGTACTTTAACGGCGAGGTCATCAATCAACCGACCACAAATGGGAAAAGTATTCAGGAGAGGAGCGTGAGTGACATTGTCTACATCGGCTATTAAAACAGGATTACAATATTTTACGGCAGCTCTGTTCTGCGCTCTGTTCGGAGCAGTCTATGAATTGTTCAGTCACAGTGTATTTTCCTATTATATGTTATACGCATTCATGATTCCTCCGGTGGGCGGAGCATTGTTATTTTTTCCTGATGGGGTATTTTCAGTGGAAGATTCCCGGGAAAGTTTCTCGAAGCTTATGGCAGTTTGGGATTGCAGCATTGACTGTCGGTTTGTCTGCTGCAGGGCGTTTTGGAAATCTACGGCACGACCAACCGGCTGATGATTGTTTATTGGGTGACAGGAGGAGCATTTCTCATCGGAGGAGCAGCTGCATATTTTGCAGGCGGCAGACGACGTATGGAGTAACGGATAAAAAGGAGTGGTATTTTGACCTTAGAACAATATTATGGTGAAAAACTGCAGATGCTGCGAAACGGGCAGCAATATCTATCAGATATGATCGCGGAATATCCGGTGAAAAAGACGGCGGACGGGATTCAGCCGATTCTTTATATAAATTCTCGAATCAAAGCGCCGGAAAGCCTGATGCTAAAATTGCAGAAAAAAGGACTGCAGGCGGATTGTGATACGGCGCTGAGAAAGATACACGACATCATCGGAGTCCGGGTGATCTGTTCTTTCGGGGAAGAAGTATATCGGGTTGCACAATGGATTTCCAATAGAGAACATGTGGAAGTGATAGAACGTAAAGATTATATTGCCTATCCGAAACCAAATGCTTATCGAAGCCTTCATTTGATTGTAAAGTTTACAGAAAAAGGAATGGAACAGATTACCGCCGAGATACAGCTTCGGACAATTGCCCATGATTTTTGGGCTGTGCTGGAGCACCAGATGAAGTATAAAAAAAGTGTAGAGCATGAGACTGTAATCAAAAGTGAGTTGAAACGATGCGCAGATGAAATCGCATCACTTGACGTGTCCATGCAGACCATTCGGGAGCTTTTACGGGAGTGGGAAAGTCACAAATAATTTTTTGCACTAATTATTTTTTATGCAGTTGCTATAAATGGATATACCTCTGGACTATGCAAATGTTGAAAGAAATGGTAAACTAGGGAGTGTTGATCAAGTGAGCTAATTACATAAAGACTTTATTTTAGGTGATTTTTGCGGACGCGGAAGTAATGATTATTGCTATTTTAAAGGCAATTCGCGTTCTTAAAAATATTAGCTGTGAAGCAATGACTGGACAAGTCATTGCTTCCGTTTTCAATTGAAGGTTAGAGAAGACTAAGGAATATAAGGAGGGAGCAACAAATGAAGTTAAGTGAATTATCAATAGGAAGCACTGCAACCATACTTCGTGTGGGAGGGGCAGGCGCACTGCGCCAGCATTTTTTGGACATGGGGCTGATACAGGGAACGGAGGTCACTGTCGTAAAATATGCACCGATGGGAGATCCGGTGGAATTGCGTATCCACGGTTATGAACTGACGATTCGATTAGCAGATGCAGAAAATATCGAGACCAGTGAGCCTCATAAGCCAAAAACCTCGAAAAAGAAAGTGGCAAAGCCAGAGAAACATCATCCGGGATATGGTGAGGGAGGAAAATTCCATGATAGAAATCACGAAAATCCTCTTTCGGACAGTGAGACACTCACATTTGCCCTTGTAGGAAATCAAAACTGTGGAAAGACCACATTGTTCAATCAGTTGACCGGCGCCAAACAACATGTCGGAAATTTCCCGGGTGTGACGGTGGATCGAAAAGATGGCGTAATCAAAGGACATGACAATACACTGATTACAGACTTGCCGGGAATTTACTCTATGTCTCCATATAGCAGCGAGGAGATTGTGACAAGAGAGTTTGTTATCCATGAAAAGCCAAAGGGAATCATCAATATTGTAGATGCGACGAATATCGAGCGAAATCTTTATCTGACCATGCAGCTTTTAGAACTGGGAATCCCAATGGTTGTCGCCTTGAACATGATGGATGAGCTGCGGGAAAATGATGGATCTGTACTTGTCAATGAGATGGAGGAAGAGCTGGGAGTTCCGGTTATCCCGATTTCAGCGGCAAAAGGAGAAGGAATCGAAGAACTGATTCGGCACGCAATTCATGTGGCGAAATATCAGGAACAGCCTTTGGAGACCGACTTTTGTAAGCGGGAGGAAGGTATCCACAGAGGAATCCATGCGGTCATGCATCTGATTGAAGATCATGCGGAAAAAGTGAGGATTCCGGTGCGCTTTGCGGCGAGCAAGGTGATGGAAGGTGACACGAAAATTTTGGAACAGCTGAAGCTGACAGCGAATGAGCAGCATGTTTTGGAAGAGATTGCAAAACAGACAGAGGAAGAGACCGGCATGGACCGTGCGGCCGCGGTTGCCCAGATGCGTTTTGATTATATCGAGGATATCTGCGGCGAGACTGTCATCAAACCCAAGGAAAGCAAGGAGAGGGTAAGAAGCAGAAAAGCAGATGAGTTCCTGACCGGGAAATATACAGGAATTCCGGCATTTATCGGAATCATGGGAGTTGTGTTCTGGCTCACGTTTAATGTGATCGGCGCGTTTTTACAGGGGCTTTTAGAATCTGGAATCACAGCTTTGACAGATCTGGCGGACAAGGCGATGCAGGCGGCAAATGTCAACAGTGTGGTACATTCTCTTGTGATCGACGGAATTTTTAGCGGTGTCGGTGGAGTCTTAAGCTTCCTGCCGATCATTGTGACACTCTTTTTCTTCTTATCAATTCTGGAGGATAGTGGATATATGGCACGTGTGGCATTTATCATGGATAAATTACTTCGAAAACTTGGTCTTTCCGGAAGAAGTATTGTGCCGATGCTGATTGGATTCGGGTGTACGGTCCCGGGTGTTATGGCGAGCCGTACATTGCCATCAGAGCGAGACCGTAAAATGACGATTCTGCTGACGCCGTTTATGAGCTGTACGGCAAAGCTTCCAATCTATGCATTTTTTACTGCAGCATTTTTCCCGGATCATGGAGCTTTGGTGATGATTGCACTGTACGTGTTTGGAATTGTGATGGGAATCGTTATGGCGCTGATTTTCGAAAAAGACAGCGTTTAAAGGAGAGGCAGTGCCGTTCGTCATGGAACTTCCAAACTATCGTATGCCGGGAGCAAAGAATGTGGGACATTTGTTATGGGATAAGGCAAAAGACTTCTTGCAGAGAGCATTTACGGTTATATTCATTGCGACGATCGTCATATGGTTTTTGCAGAACTTTGATACAGGGCTGAACATGGTATCCGATTCACAACATAGTATTCTGGCTCTTGTCGCAGGAGCACTTGCTCCAATCTTTATTCCGGTTGGATTTGGAGACTGGAGAATTGTGACAGCGTTGATCTCAGGATTTCTCGCTAAAGAAAGCGTGGTCTCATCGCTTACGGTGTTGTTTGGAAGCACAGTGACTTTGCAGGGAAGCATGACGACAGTCGGCGCAGCTGCACTCTTAGTATTCTGTCTGCTTTATACACCGTGCGTTGCTGCAATCGCATCTGTAAAACGTGAACTTGGCGGGAAATGGGCGGTGGCTATGGCCATCGGACAATGCGTAATCGCATGGATCATGGCGTTTGTGGTATATCACATTGGAATGCTGTTTTAGTGGTAAACGACAGGGAAGAAGTACAGTATAGAAAGAATTAACCGATAAGGACTTGTAAATCAAACAAAGCTCTTATATAATAAATCTATTCATTAAAAAGTAGGAGGATATTTTTGTGAAGAACGAAACGGTCATCGTCCTTGACTTTGGGGGACAATACAATCAATTAATTGCAAGACGTGTCAGAGAATGTAATGTATATTGCGAAATATATTCTTACAAGAAAAATCTGGAAGAAATTAAAGCGATGAATCCAAAAGGAATCATTTTGACAGGCGGACCTAACAGTGCGTATGAGGCAGATTCACCGACATACGACAAAGAATTGTTCGAGCTTGGAATACCGGTGCTTGGAATCTGTTACGGTTCCCAGCTGATGATGCACCTGTTGGGTGGAACAGTAGAGAAGGCTCCGGTTCGCGAGTATGGAAAGATTGAAGTGACAGTGGATACAACATCCCAATTGTTTACAGATATTTCCGAGAAGACAATCTGTTGGATGAGCCATAACGACTATATTTCAAAAGCAGCACCGGAATTTGATATCATTGCGCACACGGCAGACTGTCCGGTGGCAGCAGTACAGAACGTAGAGAAAAAATTATATGCAACACAATTCCATCCGGAAGTACTTCACACACAGGAAGGAAAGAAGATGCTTTCTAACTTCGTATATAATGTATGTGGCTGCTCAGGTGACTGGAAGATGGATTCTTTCGTGGAAAACTCAATCAAAGCAATCCGCGAGAAAGTAGGAGACGGAAAAGTGCTCTGCGCACTGTCTGGTGGTGTGGATTCCTCTGTGGCAGCAGTTATGCTTTCAAAGGCAGTCGGCTCACAGCTTACCTGTGTGTTCGTAGATCACGGACTTCTCCGCAAAAACGAAGGAGATGAAGTAGAGGCGATTTTCGGACCGGAAGGAAACTACGAGTTGAACTTTATCCGCGCCAATGCACAGGAGCGTTTTTATGCAAAATTAAAAGGCGTGGAAGATCCGGAAGCAAAACGTAAAATCATCGGAGAAGAGTTCATTCGTGTATTTGAAGAAGAGGCGAAAAAAATTCGGAGCAGTAGATTTCCTTGTACAGGGAACGATTTATCCGGATATCGTAGAGAGCGGACTTGGCGGTGAATCAGCAGTCATCAAATCTCACCACAACGTAGGTGGACTTCCTGACTACGTAGATTTCAAAGAGATCATCGAACCACTTCGCGATCTCTTCAAAGACGAAGTGCGTAAAGCCGGATTGGAACTTGGAATTCCGGAATACCTTGTATTCAGACAACCATTCCCAGGACCGGGACTCGGTGTTCGTATCATTGGAGAAGTCAATGCGGAGAAAGTGAAGATCGTACAAGATGCAGATGCAATCTACCGTGAGGAGCTGGAAAAAGCAGGCGTGGCAAAAGATATCGGACAATACTTTGCAGCGTTGACAAACATGCGCTCTGTAGGCTGCATGGGTGATGAGAGAACATACGATTACGCAGTTGCGCTTAGAGCGGTTACAACGGTGGACTTTATGACAGCGGAATCTGCAGAGATTCCTTGGGAAGTGCTTGGAAAAGTTATGAACCGAATTGTGAATGAAGTGGATCATGTGAATCGAGTACTGTATGATATTACAAGCAAACCACCAGGAACGATAGAGTTTGAGTAACGGACAGAAAACCTCGGATGCCCGTTTTACAAGGGTTTCCGAGGTCTCTTTATGCCTGTTGGCTCTAATTTGGCTCTAATTTATAAAAATAGAATCAATTGTAGATGATATATTCACATGTAAGTTCATCATGATCTGCACCACGAGTATCATCTTTGATACTAATAATTTTTGTCCCAGCATAATTCCCGTGCTCATTTTTCCAGATAATAATGTCGCCAATTTGAGGAGTACGGCAACGAGAAGAAAAATCACAAGGATAATTAAGGGCATCTTGTAATTCGGCAGGGGCTTTGATTCTAGCTATTGCTATAATGCCAGTTCCGTCTTTATATGCATATATTGATGTATTACTTGCCTTACTCCATTTTGTTACAAAAGTGTTTTTGTCGTACCCAATTGTAAATTCACCGTTATTATTTGAATAATCGAAGGTAAACTGACCTGATTTCTTAGGATTGCTATATCTAGTGGAAGTTATTATTTGGAGACCTTCAGTAGTGTCAGTAAATAGAGCTTTGATTTCGTCTTCTGAAATCGTGTGTGTTTCTAAATAGTTTGAGATTTCGTTTTCAATATCAACATTATTGTTTAAGAATCCATCTCTGCGTACCCAACCAATTGCTGGAAAATCTCTAATGCATTTGTTTATGGACGTGGCTACATTAGCTTTGAGTTGGTCAATGTTAGTGTGAAAATTAACCATTCGGCTGTCGCATACTTTTTTTCGGAATGCGGCAAGTTTTTTCTTACCGAGATCTGTTTGTTCACTTTTTCCATTTGGTATTAACGAGGAATCTTCAAAAACAAAACTCATAATAGGTATGTTTTTTTGGCATGCATAATCAAACTCTTTTTCGGTAAATCCAATACCGTCTTTATCAAGAGTACCATAGCGTCCAGCCAAAATTAAGATATAATAATCACAATCATCAAGCATTTTTTTATATATTCCATTTGGGACATTCCACTTGCTGGAAATTGTTCCATTCCAACAGGGATGCAATCATTGTCCAAAAGGCATTGTGTAACAGCCATACGTTCTTCTTTTAAATCAGCATATGTTGAGCTGATAAATACTTGATATTTCTTCTTCATTTTAAGTCACCTCTTTGGTAATTTTATTGTGGAAATACTTTTACAGTAATCCGTTTCACTCCTTTTCTGACTACTCTATTATCATCAACAAGACAGTTTTTAACATCCTCTATGGGAATATCTGCTCCTTGCTTGGCTTTCAGATAGGTGCAAAGTTTCTGATTGATTGCGGCATTCTGAAAAGATAATTTTATAGTAGAAGGGATAAATTCTCCGTTTTCATCTTTTTCTGCTTCAAATCTCATATCTACTTGCTCATCCAGTTTAAACAGTAAAGAAAGCACATCCGATACAGTTTCTATATCAAAATCCATGAACAGGTTAATGCTAATGCCAAGGGCGTTTGTGATTTTCAGTAATTGATCCGGCTTTGGATTGCGAATACCATACTCATACTTTTTGATAGTAGCCGGATTTATGCCGGAAAGATTTCCCAACATTTCTTGTGATATTCCACGTATATTCC
>ENA-OPZZ01000864-OPZZ01000864.1-human-gut-metagenome-genome-assembly--contig:-NODE-864-length-21364-cov-4.025898_pt1 | contig 21364 bp, 22 predicted proteins | sample MGYA00242487_ERZ504511 | MGnify/ENA primary metagenome ERZ504511 (study PRJEB26092, sample SAMD00036241) | human gut metagenome | host: Homo sapiens | study: EMG produced TPA metagenomics assembly of... | reverse complement strand
CTTTTTGCAGGCGCAGGCATCGGAAACGCCATCCGCTGCAAGCTTGGCAAGCATCATTTTACTCTGTTTATGTGCATTGCAGTTTCTGTTTCCTCAGCCTGTCTTGTATATGCAGGCTTCCTGAAGCTGGCAGAGCTTCTGTTCCACATTTTCCGTCCAGCATGAGGCCGGATACATCTGTTCCATGCTGTTTATCATTCCGGGCTTTCCGTTCATTACCAGCGGCATCGACCTTGCCAAGCTGGATATGCGTTCCGGTCTGGAACGACTGGCCTACGCCATTATTGTTGTAATGGTGGCTGCTGTCTCTGCCTGGCTGATGGCACTGCTTCTTCATCTGAAGCCTGTGGATTTCCTGCCTCTGGAGCTTTCGGCAGCTCAGAGGATCCTGTTCCGGCTTCTGGCAGCTTCTGCGGGGTATTCGGCTTTTCGGTCATGTTCAACAGCCCTGTCCGTCTAGCCGCAGCTGCCGCCTTCATCGGCGCACTGTCCAACACTTTGCGTCTGGAGCTTGTTGATCTTGCCGGTTTCCCACCTGCTGCCGCGGCTTTTTTCGGAGCACTGACAGCCGGACTTCTGGCCTCCCTCATCAAAACCAAAGTGGGATATCCCAGGATTTCCATTACCGTACCATCCATTGTGATCATGGTTCCCGGACTTTATCTCTACCGGGCGATCTACAATCTGGGGATCATGTCCCTGAATGTTTCCGCCTCCTGGTTTGCAGCTGCGATCTTGATCATCGTTGCTCTTCCCCTGGGCCTTATTTTCGCCAGGATCCTTACGGACAAAATGTTCCGCTACTGCACCTGATGGGCATACAAAAAGGACTGCTTTCTGTAGCTTCCGGTCATCAGCTATCCTTCTGATAACCGGAGCAATACAAAAGCAGTCCTTTTTTATACACTCTATTTCATTACGATCTCATCCGCGATCCCGATCATTTTTTCCAGGCGGTCCGCAAATTTATGGATGGGTAGAAAAACGCCCAGTCCGTCATAACGTTTGCCACCATCCTCCACAGAATCCTGCCCATAATACACAAAAGCTCTTGGAAGCTTCTTCTGAATTGCCATCATGATATCCCATACAGCCGCATAGGCCTGTGCCTCCGTTTCCTTTTCCTTTACGCTGTCCGGAATCTCATACACCAGCAGCACACCGATATGTTCGCCCATTTTGTACTCTTCTACTTCCATGGTATCTTCATCATAGGCATGTCGCTTCCGGTAGCCATACGCCAGATACATCTTTACACCAGGCTTCTCCCTGTATATCCTGCGAAATCGGTCGTAATCCCTGTCACTTACATGGATTCCCTTTTCCCGCAGAAAATTTCCTTTTTCATCTGTGAGAAACACCGGATTCTCCTGTCCATCTGCATTGAACCTGAACGGTGCCAGAAAAGAATTTCGCAGAAGATCAAACATACTGTTCTGGCAGATCGCCATAAGGAGAGCAGTCAAATCACGGTTTTTATATGCGTCCAGCAATGCATAGGCGAATTTTTCCGGAGGAAGATATCCGCATTCTATGTCTGTATCCGCATCCATGGATTCATAGAAGGTCTCCGTCAGCCGTCTGCACGCCTCCGGATCCTTCAGGATCTTTTCAAATAAAAGCTCCGCCTTTTCCTCTCTTGGGAATAATGTGCTGTTTTCCACAATTCCTCACCCTTTCTAATCTCTATGTTTGCTGGAAAACATCAGAATAAAGCTGATCAGAAGTAAAACATCCGATACCCAGATTGCCGGGATCCCCAGCCTCATGGACAGATTTCCTCCGCCACCGGCTCCAATGGCAAAAAAGAAAATTATCCCGAAATAATAAAGAGCCTGCTTCAGCTGTTCCGGACGTTTTTCACGACAATACACGGACAACGCCGCCGTGCCGCTTCGTAAATTTCCGATGCACATAGTGCTTGCATAGGAATAACCGCCCACCTTCCGGAAGGTCTGTACCTGCATGGCGCAGGAAAAGGATACCAGTACGGTTGCCAGCATATCCAATTCTCCCGGCATAAATCCCACCGCAAAAAGGATCAGGATCTCGATCAGCAGGATCATCTGCCTCCAGTGAAGTTTTTTTTGCATATTTAAAGGTATTCTGGATTCGCTCCGCCGCTACAACACCAATGGCAAAGGCTAAAACAGGGAACAGGTACCTTAAGCCCTCTCCCCACTGTCCTGTCATAAAATTCTGGCTCATCAGCACCACGTTGCCGGTCTGGGCGTTGGAAAACACCTCATCTCTTGTAAAATATGTGTAGGCATCCTGAAATCCGCCGGACATTGCCAGAAATGCACTTGTTATAAAAGCTTCTGACATCTGCCGGTCTGCGTTCTGCAGCTTTCTGCCTCCTGAAACCACTCTAAATCACTCCTGTCATTGATTTTTTTCCTCGGGTGTATTATAGTTTGCTCAGAAGCAAATGTAAAAAGTATTATTAATATCGTAAACATATTAAAATCATATCACAGGATGGAGACTATACATGATCACTTACGACTACTACCGGATCTTTTATTATGTAGCCCAGTATAAGAGTTTCACCAAGGCAGCACGGGCTCTTCACAACAACCAGCCAAATATCACCCGCTGTATGAACAACCTGGAGCAGGAGCTGAAATGTACTCTCTTTCTCCGATCCAACAAGGGAATCGCACTTACCCCGGAGGGACGCCAGCTTTATGAACACGTTGCCCTGGCATTTGAGCAGCTGTCCATCGGTGAGGAGGAGATCCGCCAGAACGGAGAGCTGGAACATGGTCTGGTTTCCATCGGTGCCAGCGAAAATGCCCTGCGTCTGATCCTTCTGGAAAAGCTGGAGCTGTTCCGCGAGCAATATCCCCATGTTCGCCTGCGCCTCTTCAACCATTCCACTCCACAGGCTGTACAGGCACTGAAGAATTATGCGGTAGATTTCGCTATTGTCACCACTCCGATCTCCATCCGCAAGCCTTTACAGAAAAAAAAGTCTCCTGCGTTACCGGGAGATTCTTGTGTGCGGAAGCAAATATAAGGATCTGACCACTTCCCCCATCAGCATCCATGAGCTCCAGGACCTGCCCTTTGTAGGTCTTGCGGAAGGGACCAGCACCAGAGAAATGTATATGAATTACTTTATGGAAAACCGTGTTTCTTTTCATCCTGACATCGAGGCAGCAACTACAGACCAGGTCCTTCCCATGATCGTCCATAATCTGGGAATCGGCTTTTACCCGGAACCCCTTGCCCGGGAAGTGATCAATGACGGGAAGATTTTTGCCCTTCAGCTTAAAGAGCCGCTCCCCCAGAGGGAAGTCTGCTTAGTCACAAACAGCAGTACTACCATGAGTACTGCTGTCAAAAAAGCCATTGAATTTATTGTGTAAATCTCTGAGACTGATCAGCCATTTATGCTTATTGTTCCACTGTCCTCTCAATATGCATGGCAAGATAACCAATTTCAATAGGATCCAGCTCTTTACCCAGGCTTTTGCCCAGGCTCTTACATACATCCTCCGCGATCCTGTAGGATTCCGGATATTTTTCTTCTATATAATCATTCATATCCAGCTTCAGTGTCTCCCCTGTGGAGACACGAGCTACCATATATTTGATATGGTTCATCATACGGTTGTAGGACAGGGAGATCACATCGATCTTCTTACCTGTAGCCATCTCGATCATGGCGATGCATTCCCGTACCGTTCTTGCTGTCTGCATGGCAACAGACACCTTTTCATCTCCAAGTGCTGAGTGAATATGAAGTGCCACATATCCCACCTCATGCTCGTCGATCTCAATATCCATCCGCTCCTTCAGGATCTTCTTCAGTACCTCTGCCACCTTGAATTCGCTGTAAAAAAGCACCTTGATATCATCAGTCAGAGGATTGCTGATCTGCTCATGATTCCGGATACGTCCCACTGCAAAGGAAATATGATCAGCAAGAGAAAACAGGATCCTTCTGTCTATGGTATCCCCAAAGGTCTTCTCAGCTTCTCTCAATATCTCATCTGCGATCTCCAGAAATTCCGGTGCTACGCTCTTTGCCAGTTCTTTTGCTGAGCCACGTTCTGTCTCCTGAGCCAGCCTGTAAAGGGTACAGTCTGCCGGAGCCTCAAAACGCTGGCTGACCTTCTTTCCAAATCCCACACCTTTTCCCAGAAGCACATATTCCTGTTTTTCTTCCATATCTATGGCAATGATGCCGTTATTGTTCAATACCTTGCTCACTCTGTACATCTTTTTCCCCACCATTTTTATATATCCTGCTGCTTTTCCACATTCCACCACTGTCTGCCCCGGATTTTCAGTCGGCATTTTTGTCTGCAGCTGTTGATTTTCTTTATCGTAACAGAATCTTTCTTTTGTGTAAAGCCCTTCTGACAGACAGTTGTTTTCTTTGCCACAGGAAAAGCGCGCCCGGGCATTAGGCGCGCTTTTCACAAAACCAATCATCTATATTATTGCTGAAAAATTTCTTATTCTTCCACAGTCTCTACTGCGAACAGTGGCTCTCCTGCCTTGATCTCTCCATTGGCAAGAAGGCGTACTCTCTGATTATCCTCGATCTCTGTGCAAAGGATCGGAGAACATAAGGACGGAGCGTTTTCTGTAAGATATGGGATGTCGATCTTCATCAACGGCTCGCCTTTTTTTACATGCTGTCCCTGCTCTACCAGAATCTCGAAGCCTTTACCTTCCAGCTTTACAGTATCAATGCCGATATGGAGGAGCATTGGAAGATCTGTATCTGTCTGGAATCCGATAGCATGCTTTGTGTCAAAAATAAACTCTACCTCGCCGTCTTCCGGAGCACAGATCACCGGGTCCTTCGGTGTGACTACAGCACCCTCTCCCATCATTCCTTCCGCAAAGCCTTCATCCGGCGCTGTGGAAAGGTCTGCGGCGATACCGGTTACCGGGCTGTAGACAATCGCTGTTCTGAGAACCTTTTTCTCCGGCTGCGTGTTGGCTTCGGATGTTGGAGCTGTGTTCTGAACAGCCTCACCTGTACTTTCTGCTATGCGCTCTGTATCAAACTGAGCCTGATTTTCCGTATTGTCTGTTTCTGTCTCATTTGCACCTTCAAAATATTCATTTGGCGCTGTCTCCAGATAATCCTCCAGCTTGGATTTGATCACAGTTACCTGCGGACCGTAGATGATCTGGACACCCTGGCCTTTTTTCACGATTCCTCTGGAACCTGTTGTTTTCAGAATATCGTCGTTGACTCTTGCTGCATCATGGACGGTGATACGGAGTCTTGTTGCACAGCAGTCCACATCACTGATGTTTTTCTTTCCTCCAAGGCCGGCTGTGATGGCTTCGCTTACCGGGTCTGCGGATGTGCTTCCTGCTGCTTCACCGGCTTTTCCGGCTTCTTTTCTTGCATTTACATCTGCTTTTGTATAAAGCTTTGTTTCTGTGTCGTCATCCTCACGTCCCGGAGTCTTGAAGTTGAACTTTTTGATCAGGAAGGTGAAGATCACATAGTAGAGAATAAAGTAAATGATACCAACCGGGATAATCCTAAGCCAGCTTGTCTTTGCATTTCCCTGAAGGATTCCGAACAGGAACAGATCAAGGAAACCGCCGGAGAAGGTAAGTCCTACTGCAATATTCAGCATATGTGCGATCATATAAGCCGCACCTGCAAGAACAACCTGTACTGCAAACAGTGCAGGGGCTACAAACAGGAAGGAGAACTCCAGTGGCTCTGTGATTCCTGTAAGCATACATGCAAGGGCTGCGGAAAGAAGAAGTCCGCCTGCTGCTTTTTTCTTCTCAGGCTTTGCACAGCGGTACATGGCAAGAGCTGCTCCCGGAAGACCGAAGATCATAAAAATAAATTCTCCGGAGAAATATCTCGTTGCATCTGCACTGAAATGCGCTACATTTGCGGAATCTGCAAGCTGGGCGAAAAAGATATTCTGTCCGCCCTGTACCATCTGGCCTGCAACCTCCATAGTCCCGCCAACGGCTGTCTGCCAGAATGGCATATAAAATACGTGATGAAGTCCGAAAGGGATCAGCGCACGTTTGATAATACCGAAGATCAGAGTTCCGATATAGCCGCTGCCTGTTACAAGACCACCCAGCGCATAAATACCATTCTGGACTGCCGGCCATACGAAATACATCAGGATTCCCACAAACATATATACAATGGTGGAAATGATGGGCACAAATCTGGAACCGCCGAAGAAGGAAAGTGCGTTTGGAAGCACGATCTTATGAAAACGGTTGTGCAAAGCTGCAACACCAAGGCCGACGATAATACCGCCAAACACACCCATCTGTAAGGACTGAATGCCGCAGACAGATGTTACAGTACCTTCCAGAACGCTTTTTGCGATCTGTCCGTCTGCTGTGATCTTACCATTTACTACCAGCATACCATTGATGGCTACATTCATAACGAAGTAAGCAATCAGTGCAGAAAGAGCTGCTACCTCTTTCTCTTTTTTTGCCATACCGATGGCCACACCTACTGCAAAGATCAGCGGCAGGTTATCAAATACCGCGCTTCCGACTTTGTTCATAATGATCAGGAGTGCATGTAAAATTGTTCCGTCTCCCAAAAGCTTCTGAAGTCCGTAGGTTGCAATGGTTGTTTCATTTGTGAAGGAACTGCCGAATCCAAGAAGCAGGCCTGCCACAGGAAGGATTGCTATGGGAAGCATAAAGGAACGTCCCACTCGCTGCAAAACTCCGAAAATCTTGTCTTTCATGTTCTCTCTCCTTTTCTTTCGACGTTTTGGAGCGGGAGTCTTTTAAGTGGGCAACAAAAAAAGACACCAACCCCCATAAACGTCAAATAAAAATAATAACATTTATGACTGGTTAATGCCTGCTTATCAGTTACACACCAAATCTGAAATACACTATACGGGGTTTGTTCTTCTGTGTCAAGGAGTAAATTGATTTTTTCCAAAAAAAGATATCTCTTCGTATTACGATCCGCTCCGTTGCCAACAATCCCTCGTGGAATATTACCTGTGAACAGCAGCCATATAGCTTCTATTCGCAGAAAGTATGCAGAAACGAAACAGACTGGAAATTCACTTATCTTGACTTTATTCTTACTTATGATAAGATGAACATAGAATGTCCGGCAACAATGTTTTTTGCCCAGACCACACTATACATTTCATAAAAACGGAGGTACTTTTCCGATGAATACCATCAAGAAATTCATCCACTACTACGGCCCGTACAAAGCGGTCTTTTTTATTGACCTGATCTGTGCAGCCGTTATCAGTCTGGTAGATCTTGCTTATCCCCAGATTCTTCGTACTATGACAAAAACTCTCTTTACACAGGATAAGGATATTATTCTTCATGCCCTCCCTGTGATTGCAGCTTCTCTTTTTGTTATGTACATTGTGCAGAGTCTCTGCAAATATTATGTAACCTGTCAGGGACATATGATGGGTGCAAAGATGGAACGTGATATGCGCCGGGAGCTTTTTGACCATTACCAGGAGCTGTCTTTTTCCTATTACAGCAGGAATAATTCCGGTCAGATGATGAGCAAGCTGGTCAGTGACCTTTTTGACATTTCCGAGTTTGCACATCATGGTCCTGAGAATCTTTTTATCTCTCTGGTAAAGATCGTCGGTGCTTTTATCTTCCTGTTCTTTATCAACAAAAAACTTGCACTGCCGCTGATCCTCCTGGTGATCGTGATGTTTGTGTTTTCCTTCCGCCAGAATGCAAAAATGCAGGAAACCTTCATGGAAAACCGTCGTAAGATCGGAGATGTAAATGCCAGTCTTCAGGATACGCTTTCCGGAATCCGCGTGGTGCAGTCCTTCGCAAACGAGGACATCGAACGTGCCAAATTTAAGAAAAGCAATGAAGCGTTCCTTGTTTCCAAAAGAGATAATTATCACTGCATGGGAAGCTTCATGAGTTCCAATCTTTTCTTCCAGGGTATGATGTACCTGGTAACTCTTGTTTACGGCGGCTATCTGATCGCTCAGGGTGAAATGCAGACTGCAGATCTTGCCATGTATGCCCTGTATATCGGAATCTTTATCAGCCCCATCCAGATCCTGGTGGAACTTGTGGAAATGATGCAGAAGGGTCTTTCCGGTTTCCGCCGTTTCCTGGATGTGATGGAAACAGAATCCGAGATCAAGAATGCAGACAACGCTGCGGAGCTTACGGACGTAAAAGGACATGTGCGTTACGACCATGTTTCTTTTCATTACAGCGATGATGAAACTCCTGTGCTTTCCGATATCTCTATTGATATCCCGGCAGGAAAATCTATTGCCTTGGTGGGACCTTCCGGAAGCGGAAAAACCACGATCTGCTCTCTCCTGCCCAGATTTTATGATGTGACCGGCGGTTCCATTACTGTAGACGGAAAGGATATCCGCGGGCTGACTCTTAAGAGCCTTCGAAGCCAGATCGGTATGGTACAGCAGGATGTCTATCTTTTTGATGGAACCATCAAGGATAATATTGCCTACGGAAAGCCCGGAGCTTCCGATGAAGAGATCATCAAAGCCGCCAAATGTGCGAGTATCCATGACTTTATCATGGAGCTTCCGGATAAATACGACACTTATGTCGGAGAACGTGGCACACGCCTTTCCGGCGGACAGAAGCAGCGGATTTCCATTGCACGTGTATTCCTTAAGAATCCTCCGATCCTGATCCTGGATGAGGCCACCAGCGCTCTGGATAACGAAAGCGAACGTTGGATCCAGAAGAGTCTGGAGGAGCTTTCAAAAAAATCGTACTACCATTACGATCGCGCACCGGCTTTCTACGATCCGTGATGCGGATGAGATCATTGTGATCACAGAGGAGGGTATCGCCGAAAGAGGCACTCATGCTGAACTGCTTGAGAAGAATGGATTGTATGCTGCATATTACAATATGTAGAAAGATACGAGGGAGGCGCTTCGCTGTCCCACTGAGATTTTTATAGGGCAAAATAAAAGGCTGCTGTATACCTTATCAATAGTGATATAGATATATAGCAGTCTTTTATTTGTCAATTACTATCTTTTCAAAAAATTCAATCAAAGATTACAGCAGATAAACCGGAAGCTCGTCTTTAATTCCTACTGGCTGGTTGTTGTCCGGCTCATCTTTCTTTGGGGTGAGGAATTTGGCCTGGAGTTCGTCGGCGTTTCCTCCGCTGATCACGTTCTGGGCTACAGTTCCTGTTGTTTCTGCTGCAGCTGTTTTCTTTGCTGCGGTTTTACGTGCTGTTGTTTTTCTGGTAGTGGTTTTCTTTGCTGTTGTTTTTGTTGCGGCTGCTTTCTTTGCTGTGGTCTTCTTTGCAGGAGCTTTGGCTGCTGTTTTCTTTGCTGTAGTTTTTTCTGCCGCTTTTTCAGCTGTTTCAGCTTTTACCTCTGACGGCTTCTCTGCTGCTTTAACCTCAGCCTCTTTTACCTCTGTTTTTGTTTCTGTTTTGGATGCTTTTTCTGCATTTACTGCTCTTGCGATGCTTGCTTTACCTACTGACACGATTCATTACCTCCTCTGCCAATGCTATGTACTCTTTTGCGCTGCGGCTGCTTTTTTTGAACTCCACAACTGGTTCACTGCTGTCCTGGGACCATTCGATGGAGCTGTCTACACGGATAAAAGATTCGAAAAGATAGATTCCTTCCATTTCTTTCAGTGTTTCCATAGTCTGTTTGAAATAATTCTTTCTGGCATCTGCCTTGGTTACTACGATTCCCAAAACCTTTAAATCCGGAGCGATCTCCCTGACTTCATTGAGGAAATCAAACATATTTGCAAGACCAAACATACCCCACGGACTTGCCTCTACCGGAACAAGAACATAATCGGATGCACATAAAATATTCATCACCCAGCCGCCAAGAGTAGGCGGTGCATCAATGAGAATGTAATCGTACACTCCGGAATCTTAACCTTCTGCAGACATTTCCGCAGGATAAACTCTCTCTGCCATTTTGTAAAAAGCTCATATTCCACGGAGCTCATCAGCGTAGACGACGGAACCAGATCCAGATTCTCATACTTCGTATGCACGATAAAATCGCTGAGATCCGACTGATGACCGATAGCATAGTAGAGATTCTTTTCCCCTGCTGCCATCTCAAGCACTTCTTCCTCCGCAAAAAAAAGAAAGGGAAAGATTCAGCTGCATATCACCGTCTACCATCAGTACCTTCTTACCCATGCCGGCCAGTGCCGCTCCCACATTGGAACAGCTGGTGGACTTTCCGCTGCCGCCCTTATTATTTGCAAAACAGATCGTTACTGTATTTCCCATTACAGCCTCCCGACAACATAATTTCGTATTTTCTGTCACTTGCCCTTATTATAATATAACGTTCTCCTAAAAAACAAGCACATCCCCCATAAAACCACGAAAACCGACAAAATAACCTCACATAAAACAACAGTATATACACCCAAAAACAGCAGGTTCCGGATCACTCCGAAAACCTGCTGTCCTGATTCGCTGACTATTATTATTTTACGATAAAAGATTTTCTCTTGCTGACAACATCGAAGATAACCGCTGCCAGAAGAACCATACCTTTAACAACCTTCTGGATATTCTGGTCAATACCCATGATACTCATACCAAGGTTCAGAACACCCATAAGGAGGGCACCAATGATAACACCGGGAACTGTACCGGTACCGCCATAAGCAGAAGCACCACCAATGAAACAAGCACCGATCGCATCCATCTCAAAGTTTGTACCTGCCTGTGGGTTGGATGAGTTCAGTCTGGCCATTGTCACCATACCTGCAATAGCTGCCAGAAGGCCCATGTTCAGGTAAGCAAGGAAATAAACCTTGTTTGTGTCAATACCGGAAAGCTTTGTTGCCTTCTCATTACCGCCAACTGCATAAAAATAACGACCTGTTGTAGTCTTGGAAGCAATGTATGTATAGATTGCGATGATCACTACAACCCAGAGAAGGGAATTCGGGATACCTTTGTACTGAGCAAGTCTGAACATGAATGCAAGAACAACTGCACAGATCAGAACCATCTTCACTGCAACACCACCGAAAGACTCAACACTGTAGCCTTTTTTTGCACGGTCTGCACGGTTTTTCATAACAAGTGCAACATAGACGATGCAGACAATAATGCCAACTACAAAACATGTTCTGTTAAATCCTTCACCTCCACCAAGGAAGTCCGGAATATAGTTATTGAACAGAGCCAGATAAGCATCCGGCATCGGAGCCAGGGTCTGTCCTTCCAGAACTACGTTGGAAAGGCCACGAAAAGCAAGCATACCTGCCAGAGTAACAATAAATGGAGGAATTCGTACATAAGCGATCCAGAATCCCTGCCATGCACCAATGGCAATACCCACAAGAAGCATCACGATCATAGTGAGATACGGGTTCATACTGTTGAGAACCATCATCTTACCACCGACAGCAGCAACAAAGCATACAACAGAACCAACTGACAGATCGATGTTACCACCTGTTAAAATACAGAACAACATACCGGTTGCAAGAATAAATACATATGCATTCTGGGCTACCAGGTTATTTACATTCTGCGGAAGAAGCATAACTCCCTTTGTGTTCACAGAAAACATGATCACAACAAATACCAGAACAATGACCATGGTATATTTTTTTGAATATTTCTGAAAAACTAATCTTTTTCTCCATCTTCTTACTCTCCTTTACCTGACTTCACGATCCTGGACATGATCAGCTCAGATGTAGCTTCCTCACCACTTACCTCACCTACGAATCTGCCCTCGTTCATGATATAGATTCTGTCTGACATTCCAAGCACTTCCGGAAGCTCAGAAGAGATCATGATCACAGATTTTCCTGCTGCGACCAGGTCATTGATGATACAGTAGATTTCATATTTGGCACCTACGTCAATACCTCTTGTAGGTTCATCCAAGATCAGAATATCCGGCTCTGCAAACATCCATTTTGCAAGAAGGACCTTCTGCTGATTACCACCGCTCAGGTTTCCGACATTCTGCTCAACTGTCGGACACTTGGTTTTCAGTTTCTTCCTGTATTCCTCAGCAACTGCGTATTCTTTATCCGTATCGATCACTTTTCCATTACTGATACCGGACATGTTTGCAAGCGTAGTGTTCATCTTTATGGACTTGGAAAGGATCAATCCGTTTCCTTTTCGATCCTCTGTAACATAGGCGAGCTTGTTGTCAATAGCCTCCTGAACTGTATTCAGCTTCACTTCTTTTCCATTCATGAACACCTGGCCGGAAATCTTAGTTCCATAGCTCTTGCCAAAAATACTCATGGCCAATTCTGTACGTCCTGCTCCCATCAGTCCTGAAATACCGACAACCTCTCCTTTATGTACTTTAAAGGATACGTTATTTACCACCTTACGTTCTGTATACAGCGGATGATAAACATTCCAGTTTTTAACCTCCATGGAAACATCGCCAATCTTTACATTTGGACGTTTCGGGAACCGGTCTGTCATCTCACGTCCAACCATTCCCTGAATGATCCTCTGCTCAGAAAAATCGTCTTTCTTTTTATCCAGTGTTTCAATGGTAGATCCATCTCGGATAACTGTGATCTTATCTGCCACATAGGAAATCTCATTTAATTTATGTGAAATGATGATAGAGGTCATTCCCTGCTTCTTGAATTTCAGAAGAAGATCCAGAAGAGCTTTGGAGTCATCTTCGTTCAGTGATGCGGTAGGCTCATCCAGAATGAGCAGCTTTGCATTCTTTGCAAGTGCCTTTGCGATCTCAACCAGCTGCTGTTTACCTACACCAATATCCTTGATCAAAGTTCTGGAGGATTCCTCCAGTCCTACTATTTTCAAATATTTATCTGCTTCCCCATAAGTTTCATTCCAGTTAATGGAAAAGCTCCTGCCTCTTTCATTGCCCAGGTACATGTTTTCACCGATAGTCATATACGGGATCAGTGCCAGTTCCTGGTGAATGATCACAATTCCTTTATGTTCACTGTCTTTGATGGTGTTAAATTTACAGATCTCACCATCGTAAATAATATTTCCTTCATACGAACCGTACGGATAAATACCACTTAATACATTCATCAGGGTAGATTTTCCGGCACCGTTCTCACCTACCAGTGCGTGGATCTCGCCTTCTTCTACCTGAAGATTTACGTTATCCAGTGCCTTTACACCTGGGAAAGTTTTGGTGATATTTTTCATTTCCAGAAGTATCTTAGCCAACTCAATTTCCCTCCCTTTCCACTGTTCATGCAGGCGGTTATATTCCCCGCCTGCATGTGATAAATTTCTTTCTTAAAAATTCTGATTATTTGATCTGATCCTCTGTGTAGTATCCGGAGTCGATCAGGATCTCTTTGTAGTTATCTGTTGTAACAACAACCGGATCGCAAAGGTATGTCGGGATGACACCGGTTCCGTTATCATAGGATTTTGTATCGTTCACTTCCGGCTCCTCACCTTTCATGATGGAGTCAACCATTTTTACTACTGCAGATGCAAGAGCTCTTGTATCTTTGAATACAGACATTGCCTGTTTTCCTGCTACAAGGTTCTTAACGTTTGGTGTGTCACAGTCCTGACCAGTAATGATCGGATATTCTCCTGTGTAGGAAGCTGCCAGTGCATTCTCAACACCAAGGGCTGTGGAATCGTTGGAGCAGAGAACTGCGTCAAGGTTTGTTCCGTCAGAGTAGTTACCTGCGATGATAGTATCCATTCTGTCCTGTGCTTTTGCACTGTCCCAGTTAGCTGTAGCAACCTGCTCGAACTCTGTCTGACCGGATTTTACTACCAGCTTACCGTCATCGATGTATTTCTGGAGAACATCCATTGCACCACCGAAGAAGAAGTTACAGTTGTTATCGCCAGGATCTCCTGTGAACAGCTCAATATTGAATGGTCCGTCCTGATTGTCAAGATCCAGTGCATCTACCAGGTACTCGCCCTGTTTCTGACCTACTTTGTAGTTATCAAATGTTGCATAATAGGTTACTGCATCGGAATTCATAAGAAGACGGTCATAAGAGATAACCGGAATTCCTTTTTCTTTGGCCTGTTTCAGAGGCTCGCCAAGGCTGCTTCCATCGATGGATGCCACAACCAGAAGGTCACATCCGTTTGCTACCTGGTTCTCAAGCTGTGAAACCTGTGTGCTTACATCGTTGGATGCATACTGAAGGTCTACTTCATAGCCGGCTGCTTCCAGCTCTTTCTTCATGTTCTCGCCATCCTGGTTCCATCTCTGGAGATCCTTGGTCGGCATGGTAACACCGATCAGTTTCTTGTCTGCTGCCTGTGCTGTTGCTGCCGGAACTACCACCATACCAGCTACCATTGTTGCGCAAAGAAGTGCAGATACCATTTTTCTTTTCATTGTAAAATCCTCCGTTTCATTATTTGTTTTTGGAATCACGTTTCCTTTGATGATGTTACTATAGCACAGGACTGTCTGGACATAGTTGGCAAGGACAGAGACATTTTTTTGCAAAAGAAAAATGCCCTGCATCAGGCAAGACATTTTTGCACCAAAAATCTGCTATTGATTTTTGTCATAATTGTGTATTATTGCACATATGGCTACACTGCCACATTACTTGCAGAATTTCACCACCACATATATGCCGGTATGCAATCTGTTCTGCATTACTCTGTATCATAATCTGTATTGAGATATACTTCATCCCTTCTGTGGAAACCGCCGTCAATGATCACCTCATCAATATTATCCCTTGTAACGGCAACCGGTTCCAGCACCTTCGCCGGGATATCATAGCTTCCATCGTTCATGGTATCTGTCACATCTGACGGAAGCTTTCCCTCTTCTGCCATCTTCACCGCATATTCAGCTGCCTGGCATGCCAGATCTTCGATAGATTTAAATGCTGTCATGTACTGGGTTCCTTCTACAATACGCTGACATGCAGCCAGATCACCATCCTGGCCTACCACGATCACCTGTCCGGCAAGCTGGTTTTCCGCAAGAACCTGTATCACCTGGCTGGCAATATCATCATTTCCACACATGATTCCCTTTACATCGGGGTACTCTTCCAGTGCCTCCTCCACATAATCTGCTGCCAGCTCCGCGACCCAGCCCTCACAGTTGGCCTCGTAAACCACCTTCAGATCACTGTTTTTCAGAGTGTCTTCAAATCCCTCTTTTACCATGTCCACATTGTTATCTGAAGCAGATCCCTGGACCATAAAAATCTTTCCGCCATTAGGGATCGCTTCCATCATGGACTGTGCCATGACCTCTCCGACTTTCCGGTTATCAAAGGAAATATACATGTCTGTATCCGCATCATTTACCATACGGTCATAGGAGATCACCCTGATCCCTACATTGTGGGCACGCTCCACAGCCTCAGATAATGCCTTGCAGTCTCTGGCAATGATCACGATCACATCCATATGCTTCTTGATAAAATAGTCGATCTGGCTGATCTGCTCTTTTGTATCTGCTCCCGCATCCTGAACATTCACTTCCGCTCCCAATTCCCTTGCGGTTGCCACGAATGCATCCCTGTCACGAATCCACCTCTCAATAACAAAGGAATCCACTGTAAGACCGATCTGAATTTTCTTTTCACCACTGTCTTCCTCTGTATCGGTTTCCTGTGCAGCTGTCTGCTTTATTTTTTCGGAAGCGCAGCCATTCAGCATCAATGTCAACAGACACAGCAAGATCAACAGCTTCCTGATCATTTTCCCCCCGCTCATATTGTCTACCTCAACCTCTCTCTGAATTCACTTGGTGTCACGCCTTCGTATTTTTTGAATATCCTGCTGAAATAATTGGGGTCGCTGTATCCGGATTCCGCACAGATCTCCTTGATGGAAAGCCCTGAATCCTTGAGAAGTTCTCTTGCATTCCGAAGCCGCACTTCTGTAAGATACTCGATAAAATTTCCTCCGGTCTCCTGCTTAAAAAGCTTGCTGAAATAATAAGGGCTGATATCCACCTCCCGTGACACCTCATCCAGTGAAATATCTTTTTTGTAATTGTCCCGAATATAGGACTTTGCTTTTTCGATAATAGAAACCGCTTCTTTTTCCCTTGCAATTTCCATGTTACTGCAGATTTCTGATGTTTTGCCCAGGAACCATTTTTTCATTCCTTCTATATCTGTATATTCCTGGATCTCATGAATATAATTTCTGCGGCAGCTGATCGCATATTTCACGGTACCTGCAAAAAAGGCCTTTTTTTCCACTCCCATCACAAGCTCCAGGATCTTGATGCGCATGTCCTCCAGATCTACTCCCGGCTGCTTCTCCATCCACCTGATAAATTCCTCGGCACAGCTTAAAGCTCCTGCCACATCCTTATCCATCACCCGCTTTTCATAGCGACGTTCCAGATCTCTTGGATATTCGCCGTCATATTTCTGTGCAGCCGGAACATCCTCAATATGTATCACATGGCTGGTGCTTTCCCGAAGTGCGATCATGGCCTCCTTGAAGGATTCTTTCATGGTGCTTCCCATCTCCTTCACCCGGCCGATACCACAGCGAAATTTACTGTCGATCCTGCTTTCCAGCTTATGTACCATGTTTCTGGTTCTTGTTACAACCTCCACACGTTCCTCATAGGACTCCCTGGAATTACGGTGCGGAACAAGCAGTACAATACGGTTTCCCATAATGGGTCCTACCAGACATTCAAAAAATCCCTGAGCGATTTCCCGGAATGTGGAATAAAATTTGTTTGCCTTCACACTGGCCCCCACCGCATTGGTAAGAACGCCATTTCTGTGGAATCCCCGAATTCAGCCACGATCATATATCCATATTCTTCCCGGATATCCAGAAGCTCCCTGTAATTATCCTGATATGTCTGAAAATCATCCTGCAGAAGAATATTATTGATATATCCGCTCTCGATCATGGGTACAACTGTCTCCAGCTTTTCACGAATACGGAGATCATCGCTTCGCTTCTGTCTTGTGGAATCTACCTTTTCCATAGCTTTGGAGCATATTTCCAGAATCACCTTTTTGTTTACCGGCTTGGTAAGAAATTCCATAACTCCAAGATTTACCGCTTCCCTGGCATAATTAAATTTATCATAGGCTGTAATGATCACAAAGACCACAGATCTGTTAAATTTCTGAATTTCCCGGATTGCCTGGATCCCACTTAAGCCCGGCATCTGAATGTCCATAAAGCAGATATCCGGCGGATATTTCTCCGCCTCCTCCACAACCACACGGCCTGTCTTGGCTGTATGGATCTCACATTCATTTCCATAGTTGGAACTTATAATATTTTTCAGGGATTCCAGCATGATCCCCTCATCATCAGCAATCAGGATTCTGTACATTTTTTTCGCTCCTCTCCAGAGGAATATTGATCACTACCTCTGTTCCCATTCCTTCACCTTCACTGTATATTTCCATTAATCCGTCCCGCTCATAATACAATTCCAGACGGCTGATCACATTATTCATTCCGATTCCCGTGGAATCACCCTCGCCTGAACTGCTGTGGACTTTTTTTGACAGTACTCTTTGTATCTGTTCTCCGGTCATGCCCAGTCCGTTATCCCGGACACTGATCTCAATATGATCGTCCCATCGCTCCACGCTGAGATCAATATGTCCCTCCCAGTCAATATTCCGTATTCCGTGATTAACTGCGTTTTCCACAACCGGCTGCAGGATCATACTGGGAACACGTACATTTTCCACATCACATTCCACTTTTTTTGAAAAATGGATGTCCCCGGCAAACCGTACATTCAGAATATAAATGTAATTGTCCACAGCCTCCAGTTCTTCCTCCAGTGTGGCATCTTCCTCACCCTTCTTTACATTGTAGCGAAAAAAATCTGCCATCTTTTCCACAAAGATACTGGTTTTTTCTGCATCCTCCATCATTGCAAGCTGTACTCCTGCATTCAGGGAATTAAAAAGGAAATGCGGGTTGATCTGAGACTGAAGATACTTAAGCTGTGCCTCCTTGAGATGTGTTTCCATCAAAAGCTCCCTCTCTATCATCTGCTGTTCTTTTTCCATGCTGGCCTTTGTCCTGGCAATGTAAAGACCAAGATTATCCACCATGGTATTAAAGGCTCTTGTTACCGTTCCAAGCTCATCCCTGGAATCTGCTGGGGGCATCTTTACATTAAAATTCCCCTGACCTACCAGCTGTGCAGTTTCTGCCATATTAGTCAGCGGCAGGAACATCTCCCTTGTTGCCATGATCAGAAGGAACATTCCACAGATCACCACCAGAAGCATGATCATCATATTACTGATCTCCAGATATCTCATAACCGCCCGGAGAGCTGCATAAGTCTGGGAATTTTCTTTAAAAAGCTGCTTGTTCAGCTCATCCATAGAACTCTGGATATAACTGTAAAGCTCCAGACTTTCATCATATTCCTGCTTATATTTCTCCACATTCCTGCCTCTCTTGGCAGCTACAGTTCCTGCGGTACAGGAAAGATATGATTCCGACATCTTACGTATCTTCTTCTCCAGAAGTTTTACGGAATCATCAATATTCCGTTCATTTAACTTCTCCAGCTCCTGCCTGTATTTCGCCTCATTCTGATAATAATCCATCAGTGCCTGAGAGTTTTTTACCTTCAGATACTGGTACATACTGTCCTGCACATCGTCAAAAACCTGCCCAAGCTCTGTGATCTGGGCATTGCTGGCATACACATCATCCATCTCCTGCATGGAGTTGTTGATCCGCGCATAAAACAGCATGTTGATGCTGAACAGTAAAACTGCCAGCACGCCAACCTCGATCATGATCTTGCTTACAAGAGAAAAGTCACTCCAACGGATCTTTTTCATCTGTGACTGCCTCCCTCCTCATCTTCTCCACTGCTGTTCTGTCAAGAAAATTAATGTCTACGTTGTAGAAAGAATTGGTTCTTCCATCTTCTATATAGCTGGTAACTGCCTCCACACTGTACTGTCCCAGCTGGGTCGTGTCCACATCACAGGTAACTGAAATAACACCTTTTTCAACTGCCGCCAGAATATCCTCAGATGTATAATAACCAATGATCTTCACTTTTCCTGCAAGGTTGAAATCCAGAATTGCCTGTCTTGCACACTCCGTTGTCTCCTCATCCATACACACAAGGATATCCGGAACATTCCGCTTCTGCTGAAAAATATCAGTAACTGCCTCCTCTGTTTCAAAGGTTCCTGTTGACAGAAGATTCCTTCCCTTGATCTCAATATCCTCAGAACCAGCTGCCATTTTCACCGCATTGCTGATCTGAGTGTATATCTGACTTTCGTTCATATCATCAATGTCCCGTTTCTGCAGGTATCAGGATCTTCTTCGTGTTCTCATCCACGTATTTGGCAACAATTTCCCCGTAAGCCATGCCAAGCTGATAATCGCTGACTCCCACAAAGCTCTGGCGGCGGCTGTGCACCGCATCACTCATGACTGTAACCACCGGTATTCCGTTTCTTACTGCAGTATTGATTGCTTCTTCCAGACCGGCTTCTCCATTATACTGCAGGATAATACCATCCGCCTTGGCCGCAATGCTCATATTCATATAATCAAGTTTATTATAGGATGTTTCTCTATCCGACCCCATGATCTCAAGCAGTACATTATTGGAAGCTGCTTTTTTCTTCGCACTGTCATATACTGCCTGCCAGAACTGGGAATCAGGGCTGTCCACGATCATGTCGTACTGGTATTTATATATTTTCTCTTCCTGTTCATCCAACCCTGCTTTTTCACTGATTCCTCTGTAATAGGATTCTCCTGTCATATAAGTAAGTACTATCACGGCAGCAAAAACCAGCAGGATGCAAGCTGATTTCTTTTTCATAATACACTCCATTCTGTTTCACAAAACATTCCGGGTTTCAGTTTATCATAATTTCACAGAAAAGTCACTGTTTGACATGGATTTTCTGTGCACTTTCATGTTATATTAGTAACCACAACATTACCAAAGGAGGCCGCAAAACATGACAAATGCAACCAAGCTTGCCCTGGAAGAATCCCTGAAGCATCTGCTTCTTAAGAAACCTTTAGATAAGATCACCATCAACGACCTGACTACGGACTGCGGTATCAGCCGCATGACTTTTTACTATCATTTCAAAGATATCTATGATCTTGTGGAGTGGTGCTGTCTGGAAGATGCCAGAATTGCCCTTCAGGGCAAAAAAACCTCTTCCACATGGCATGAAGGGCTTCTGCAGATCTTTGATGCCGTGATGGAAAACAAGCCGTTTATCTTAAATGTATACCGCTGCGTGGGGCGGGAACAGATCGAGAATTATCTGTTCCAGCTTACCTGCGATCTTCTTATGGGCGTGGTAACAGAAAAATCAAAAGATATCCCCATCACGGATGAACAGAAAATTTTTATCGCAGATCTGTATAAATACAGCTTTGTAGGAATCATGCTGGACTGGATCAAAAACGGCATGCGTGAAGATTATCGCGAAATCGCAGATGATACCGCAACCGCACTGTACGGAAGCATCGACAACGCCATCCGCAATTTTGCCGCCAGAAACAAAACAGCAGAAATGCATACAGAATAAAAACTTATCAAAACAGACATAATGATAAAAAACTGAACACTATCGGTATTTTGTAAATAGAATCTTTTTTCCGGATGGGCTATCATAGCCTCAACAGCAACAAAGAACAGTTAATCCGATACAAACAGGTATCTCATTTACGAAAGGTGGATGTCATATGTCAGATAAAAAAAGGATTCATGGGCCTTGCAGCACTTGCGGCAGCCGGAGCCGGCGCAGCCATGCTGATGAAAAAAAACAAAAGAGATCAACGAAGAGGAAAACTTCCATGTAAAAGAAACTACTGCAAACTACCGCAACACCGAGCGTGGAAAGCATGACAAAAACAGCAAGGGGATTTATTATTCCAACGGTAACTACGAAAGCTTTTGCCCGTCCGGAAAAGCCGGAGGGTGTGGACGACAAGCATGCCTACATCGTAGGAAGCGGTCTTGCTTCCCTGGCTGCTGCATGCTTTCTGGTAAGAGACGCACAGATGCCAGGTGATCATATCCACATCCTGGAAGCCATGGATATTGCCGGCGGTGCCTGCGATGGAATCTTTGATCCGTCCAGAGGATATATCATGCGTGGCGGTCGTGAGATGGAAAACCACTTCGAGTGCCTGTGGGATCTTTTCCGCAGTATTCCTTCTCTTGAAAAACCGGGTGCTTCTGTTCTGGACGAGTTCTACTGGCTGAACAAGCACGACCCGAACTATTCTCTCTGCCGTGCAACCATCAATCGTGGACAGGATGCACATACTGACGGAAAATTTAACCTGAGCCAGAAAGGCTGCATGGAGATCATGAAGCTGTTTATGACAAAGGATGAGGATCTTTACGATAAAACCATCGAAGATGTATTCGATGATGAAGTG
>ENA-OPZZ01000863-OPZZ01000863.1-human-gut-metagenome-genome-assembly--contig:-NODE-863-length-21371-cov-3.874694_pt1 | contig 21371 bp, 15 predicted proteins | sample MGYA00242487_ERZ504511 | MGnify/ENA primary metagenome ERZ504511 (study PRJEB26092, sample SAMD00036241) | human gut metagenome | host: Homo sapiens | study: EMG produced TPA metagenomics assembly of... | reverse complement strand
ATCGATGAACACGACCACCGGATTGCCGTCCGCGGCGCGTTCACGGGCGCGCTGGAAAATCAGGCGAATCAGTCGTTCGGATTCACCGACGTATTTGTTGAGCAGTTCCGGGCCCTTGACGGACAGGAACACGCCCTTGACATGGGTTTCGGCCGGACTGATTGCGCCGTCGCCATTCGAATCGTAACCACCCTCGCATAGGGCGTTCGCCACGGCCTTGGCGATCATCGTCTTGCCGTTGCCGGGCGGGCCGTACAGCAGCACGCCCTTCGGCGGCTTCAGATCGTAGCGCTCAAACAGCGCACGATGCTGGAACGGCAGTTGGACGGCGTCCCTGATACGACCGATCTCACTATCCAGGCCGCCGATGTCGGCGAACGTGACGTCCGGGGTCTCCTCCAGCACCAGATCCTTGTCGCCCTCGGCGGGCAGCGCTTCGATGGCGAGGCGGACGGACGGATCGACGATAATGCGGTCGCCCTGATTGATGCCCGCATACGCGAGCGCGCCGGAACGGCGGATGAGCACGGGATTGCCGGAGGCGTCGGTAACGATCAGTCGACCGTCGTCAAGTACCTGCTTGACACTGCGAATCTGGCCCACGGTGTCAGCATCGCGCTGCTCGACCAGCACGAGCTTCTCGTTGAGCATCACGGTGGCCCCGGCGGTCAGGCGGGCGGCGTTGACGTTGGAGGCCACAGGCACCACCATGCGGCGGGTGCCGGAAATGACTTCGGCCGACGCGTGCTGGATGCCGTCTTCATCGGTGCGGGTGGAATCGACCTTGACCATGGTGGCGAAGGTGAGCGGCGGCTGAGCGAGCTGGGCGAGCTGTGACTTCGCCTTGGTCAGTTCCTTGCCGGCGCGGCTCAGCGCTTCGGCGAGCGCATGGTTCTTGGCCATCAGGCGATCGTTCAGCGCGGCGAGATCTTCGGTGTCGCTCATGCGGGTTCTTCGCTTCCCTTCTATCCGGGATTGTCGGCAACTTATGGCAGTCGGCAGACCCTATTCGTTGCCGTCGGCGGATTTCCTGTTACGTATAACAGTACGCACTTTTCGCACCACGAACCATACGATGACCACAATCACGGCCGCGATGACCACGTCCTCGAACACGCCGAGCGCGCCTTGAATCGAGCACCACTGGTCGCCGAGCAGGTAACCGGCGGAAACGAGGATGGTGTTCCACACGGCCGAGCCGAGCAGGGTCCAGCCGGTGAAGTGCAGGAAGTTCATGCGGTTGAATCCGGCGGGAATCGAAATCAGCGAGCGTACCACGGGAATCACGCGGCCGATGAGCACCGACCATGTGCCGTATTTGGTGAACCAGTCGTTGGCTTTGCTCACGTCTTTGCGGCTGACGCCGGGGATTTTGTCTGCCGCGAGATTGATGCGATGCAGGCCCACCCAGCGGGAGATGCCGTACAAGGTCCAGGCACCCAGTACGGAGCCGATGGTGGCCCAGATGATTGCGCCCGGCAGACTCAGGGTGCCGCGTGCGGCGGTGAAGCCGGAGAGCGGAAGGATGACTTCGGACGGGATGGGCGGGAAGATGGATTCGAGGGCGATGGCCAAGGCCACGCCGATACCGCCGATGGTTTCCATCAGCATGATCAGCCAGTCGGTGATGGTGCCGATCAGGCCGGGTTCGGTGGTGGTGCAGATGGGTGTGGGGTCGGTTGCAAGAATAGTGGCGGCTGCCATGGAAAAACTCATAGAGGGCATTGTCCCAAGGTTTTCCAAGAATCAGAAGCATGACGCAAGAAGATGTGCATTTTGTTGACAAGTCCGCCGAGAGCGAAGTTGGGAGCCCGGTTGGTTCTGCGGTTTCTGTGCCGACGCTGAGCGAGCCCGGCCTGCTGGTTATGGATGTGGACTCCACGCTCATTGACGAAGAGGTTATCGACGAGTTGGGCGTAGTGGCTGGCTGCGGTGAGGAGATTGCCGGAGTGACCGCACGCGCCATGCGCGGCGAACTGGAGTTCTGCGATGCGCTGCGCGCACGAGTGGCCCTGTTGGAGGGCCTGCCGATCTCCGTGTTCGACACGGTGCATGACAAGCTGCATTTCACCAAGGGTGCACTGGAGCTTATCGACACGCTGCATGAACACGGTTGGAAGATCGGCGTGGTGTCCGGAGGCTTCCATGAAGTGGTTGACATGTTGGCGGCCGAGAGCCATATCGACTATTGGATTGCCAACCGGCTTGAGGTTGAGGACGGTCATCTGACCGGCAAAGTGCTTGGTGAGATCGTATGCAAGACCGTGAAGTTGCACGCCTTGCAGACATGGGCGGACCGTTTGGGTATTCCGATGAGCCAGACCGTGGCTGTGGGCGATGGCGCCAACGATATTCCGATGATTCAGGCCGCCGGTCTGGGTCTCGCGTTCTGTGCCAAGCCAAAGACCCAGCTCGCCGCCGACAAAGCCATCAACGACCGCGACCTAACCCACGTACTCGATTACCTGCGCCGGTAAAATTTTACCGACCTCGGCTCCGGCACTTATAGTTGAGCCATGACTACTTCAGGCGCAGAACAGTTGACGCTTGCGGGGCTGGCTCCCCGCAAGCGGCGTAAACGTGCGCCTGCGGAGCATACGCCGGCCGAGCAGCATCCCATAGCGCAAGTCGTGCTGAATGTGCAGGCGCTCCACCTCGGTCAGACATTCGATTACTTCATTGATGAAAAAGACAGCGAGGCCGCACAACCGGGTGTGCTGGTGCGCGTGCGGTTTGGCGGTCAGAGGGTCAGCGGTGTGATTTGGGCACGCACCGATACCAGTGATACGCCGCGCTCTTCGATTCGCTATATCGAGCGAGTGCTAAGCCCCGATGTACTGGTTCCCGCTTCGATGCGCGAGGATATCGGTCTGGTTGCCAAAGCCTATGGCGGCACACGGGCCAATATTCTGCGTTTCGCCGTGCCACCGCGCGTGGCCAAGGTGGAGACCGAGCAGCGGTTGGCCGCGTCGTTCCGTCGGCCGGTCGGCGGCTCATTGCCGGATAATACGCAGGGTGGTTTTGCCGGGCGTGGCACCAATCCCGATGGGGCCAAACCTGCTGGCTCTACCTTTGCCGTTGCCAGTACCGTTTCGGAGGGGGCTGCGCAGGGGTATCGTCGTCTGACCGCCAATTACGCCGACGTCAATGTGCTTCATGATGCGCTTACCGGTCAGCGTTTCCAATCTTTTGTGTTTGATTCGCTGCCCGGTGCACAGGAGCGGCAACGGAACATGGCATGGATGGTGGCCACTGCGCTGAGTGCCGGTAAGGCTGCCGTGGTTGAATTGCCCACCATGCGCGAGGTCGAAGACCTGATGCCTATGCTGCGCAATTATGGGCTCAAACCGTTCGCCCCTGCTCCGGCCGGCGGCTGGGTGGGCGACGTCGCCGTGCTTAACGCGGAGACCATGCCCGCGGCCGACCGGTATCGCACCTATCTGGCTGTGGCGTTGGGACAGGTGAAGGTGGTGATCGGCACCCGTGCGGTGATGTATGCGCCGGTTGAAGGCCCGGCGCTGTTCGCCATTCTGGAGGATGCCGCCTATCAGAACATGGACGGTATGATGCCATATCCACAGGCCCGTGGCGTGATGCGGCTGCGCGCCAAGTCCCATGGCGGCGTGTTCGTGGCCATGGCCAATGCGCGCACCCCGCAAAGCCAGTGGGAAAACACCGGTCCAGGTACAGTGGAGACCCCAGTGAGCGGCTATTCCACCACGATTCATCCGCTCGCCTCGCCGCTGAAGGACGCCACTCCTTGGGTGCGTTGGCTCAATCGCGATGAACTTGCGCGTCTTGCCGACCCGTCCATCGGGGCGCGCGTGCCGCATACGGCCGTCCACGTGCTATCTAAGGCTTTGGAGAGCGGCCCCGTGCTGCTGTCCATTCCGCAAGACAGCGTCAGTGAGACTCTGAGTTGTGCGAAATGCCATCGTCAGGCGCGTTGTGCCAAGTGTTCCGGACCGTTGCAACTACCGGCCGACCGCCGGGATTCCACACCGCGATGCCGCTGGTGTGGGGCTGCTGCCATCAATTGGAAGTGCCCGGGCTGTGGGCATGAACGTATGCGTGTGGTGCGCGTGGGTGCTGCAGGCACTGCGGCTGAACTGGCCGGGTTGTTCCGCGGCGTGCCAGTAGTTTTGTCCAGCAAGACGCAGGGCCTGGTGCGCGATGTGGCTTGTCAGCCGATTATCGTCATCGCCACTCCCGGTTTCGAACCGCGCGTGCGTCCGGTCAGTGCCGAGCAGGGATCGGCTGGCCATGAGTATCGTGCCGTGGCCGTGCTCGACGCTTGGACCAGCTTGTATGCGTTGGGCGTGGATGCTCGCTTGGATACATTGACCGCGTGGATGCGTGCGGTGTCGTTGTGCGCGCCGCGTTCCCGTGGCGGCCAGGCGTTGATTCTCGGCGAAACCGACCCGGCCATCGCCCAATCGCTGATGCTCTGGGATTCGAGGATTCTTGCAGCCAAGGATCTTGAGGAGCGTGTGGAGACCGGTATGCCGCCGGCCGTGGCCGCCGCCTGCGTATGGGGACGCCGTGATGCGGTGATGACGCTGATGCAGCGTATCGGCGCGCTGGGCGGCGATTGGACGGCCTGCGGCGAGCTGCCCGGCATGTTGGGCCCGGTGCCGATCGCGCAACCGGACACGGTCGACGCCCGGGAGCTCGAAGCCACGGACGACCGGGTGAAGGCAGTAATCCGTGTGCCGCAGAGTCGGCGAGCCGAGCTGGCGGCCCGACTGCACCGGGAAACCGCTCGTCATGTGGCGTCCCGCGAACCCGGCGAGCTTCGCTTCCGAGTAGATCCCAAGGACCTGATCTAATCGTCTTCAACACGTGAAACGATAATTACAGAACGAACATCGCTAGAAGGAGGACACTATGAAGGGTTGGCCTGGAGAGCCGGATATGGATTACGACGTGCTGGTCGCGGATGGCGAGGCCGCTGCGAACGCCGGCAAGCCGATCACCGACGTGATCTTCGATTTCGGCAACGTGCTGATTTACTGGGATCCGGTCGCCGTGCTCATCCCCCGCTACAGCCAGAAGACCATCGACGAATTCCTCGACAACGACATCTCCGGCTTCTACGATGTCAACGACCTGATGGACGGCGGCACCAGCACCGACGAGGCCATCGCCATCATGCGCCGTGACAAGGGCGATAAGTGGGCGGACATCCTCGACTACTACATCAAGAACTTCCGCGACTCCCTGACCGGCATCGTGCCGGGCGCGCGCGTGCTGGTCAATGACCTGAAGGCTGCCGGCATCGGCGTGTGGGGCCTGAGCAACTGGGAATCCAGTCTGTTCCACGTGGCCGAGGAACAGTGCGATATTTTGCAGCAGCTTGATGGCAAGCTCGTCTCCGGTTTTGTCAAGCTGCGCAAGCCACACAAGGAAATCTACGAGGCCGCGTTGAACCAGTTCGGCATCAAGGCCGATGGCGCGTTGTTCATCGACGACAAGGCCATGAACATCGTCGGCTCGAATGCGGCCGGCATCCGTGGCGTACGTTTCCAGGATCCGGTCAAGCTGCGTGAACTGCTCATCGCCAATGGCGTGAACATTCCGGCCGTGCAGTGAGCATCGACATTTCAAGGAGGACCATGCTCAAACTCGTGTTCGCCGGCACCCCCGACGTGGCGGTGCCCTCGCTCAAGGCCTTTGCCACCGATCCACGTTTTGATGTGGTCGGCGTCATTACCCGCCCCGATGCGCCTACCGGTCGCGGCCGCAAGCTCACGCCCAGCCCGGTCAAGGCGACGGCTCTGGAGCTCGGGTTGCCCGTCATCGATCTCAAACCCCGCTCCCCCGAATTCATGGAGGCGTTGAACGACCTGCATGCGGATATCGCCGCTGTCATCGCCTATGGCAATATCCTGCCCAAGAACGTGCTTGATGCGGTGCCCATGGGCTGGTACAACCTGCATTTCTCCAACCTGCCGAAGTGGCGTGGCGCCGCTCCCGCCCAGCGTGCGATTTGGGCGGGCGACCCGACCACCGGCGCCGACGTGTTCAAGGTCGGCGAGGGTTTGGACGATGGCCCGATCGTCGCTTCCCTGACCATCGAGCTGACCGGCCGTGAGACCTCCGGCGAACTCCTCGACCGTCTGGCCGAGGAAGGCGCACCCATGTATGTGGATGCCTTGGCCGCCGTGGGTGAAGACACTGCCACATTCACCGCGCAGCCGGCCGAGAGCCTGGAATACGCGCACAAGATCACGGTGAAGGACGCCCGCATCAGTTGGACGGACGAGGCCGAGGCCATCGACCGTCAGATTCGCGCCTGCACGCCACATCCCGGGGCATGGACCGAACTGTTTGCGGAAGGGCCAATCGCCGATAATGACGAGTCAACCGCTAAATCCCTCGCCCTGCATATTCTCGCCGCACAACCGGCCGACCAGTCCAATCCCAACACTCCGGCCGAGCTTCAGCCCGGCGAGCTGAAGGTGGGCAAGAAGAACGTGTGGGTTGGTACCGGCAGTACGCCGCTGGCAACTCACCCAAGTCAAGGCGCAAGGCAAGAAGGCCATGCGCGCCGCCGACTGGGCCCGAGGCGCAACGCCTCTCCCCCGCCGCCTGCGTGCGATAACAAGCAATATCGCTCCCGCCTTCGGAAGCACAGTAAAGGCCCGGCATCTTCATAAAGAAGATGCCGGGCCTTTCAGCTATGCAATCGGCGATCAGTTGAGACCGGAGAGCTTGTTGATCAGCTCCGGGTCACGCGTCGCACCCTTGTCGGCCGAGCGGGCGAAGGCGGCGTACGCCTTCAGCGCCTGGGAGACGTGGCGGTTGCGGTGAGCCACGTAGCCGTCGCCAGCCTCAAGCTCGCGACGACGCTCGTCCAGCTGCTCGTCAGTCAGTTCGACGTTCACGGAACGGGCTTCGATATCGATATCGATGATGTCGCCGTTCTTGATGAGCGCCACCGGGCCCTTGTTGGCAGCCTCAGGCGCCATGTGGCCGATGGCCAGACCGGAGGAACCGCCGGAGTAGCGACCGTCGGTGAGCATGGCGACCTGTTTGCCGATGCCCTTGCCCTTGACGAAGGAGGTCGGGTACAGCATTTCCTGCATGCCCGGGCCGCCCTTCGGGCCTTCGTAACGAATCACAAGCGCCATGCCGGGCTTCAGGGTGTCGTTCAGAATGACCTCGATGGCCTGCTCCTGGGAGTCGACCACCAGAGCCGGTCCACGGAACTTCCAGATCTCCGGCGGAACACCGGCGGTCTTGACCACGCAGCCGTCGGGGGCCAGGTTGCCGCGCAGCACGGCGAGGCCGCCTTCGTGAATCTCCGGGTGGTTGATGTCGTGGATGGCGCCGTTGGTGCGGTCGCGGTCGAGCGAGTCGAACAGGGTGGTGTGCGTCCACGGCTCCGGGGAGATGATGTGGCCAGGAGCGGCCTTGTACATCTGCTGGGCTTCCTCGGTGCAGGTCGGGCGCATGATGTCCCAATCGGCCAGCTTGGCTTCCAGCGTCGGGTAGTCGATGGAGTGCACGTTGGTGTGCAGCTTGCCGGCGCGGTCGAGCTCGCCGAGGATGCCGGTGATGCCGCCGGCGCGGTGCACGTCGGAAATCTCCCACTTGCCGGACGGCGAGGCCTTGCAGATGCACGGCACGGTGTGGGAAATACGCTCGATGTCGTCCAGGGTGAAGTCCACGTCGGCGGACTGGGCCATGGCGAGGATGTGCAGCACGGTGTTGGTGGAACCGCCCATGGCCACATCCATGGTCATGGCGTTCTCGAAGGCTTCCTTGGTGGCGATGGAGCGCGGCAGCACGGAATCGTCGGAATCGTCGTAGTACTGGTGAGCGATCTTGACGACTTGCTTGGCGGCACGCTTGAACAGGTCCTTGCGGTAGGAGTGGGAGGCGAGGATGGTGCCGTTGCCGGGCAGGGCCAGGCCGATGGCCTCGGTCAGGCAGTTCATCGAGTTGGCGGTGAACATGCCGGCGCAGGAGCCGCAGGTCGGGCAGACGGTCTTCTCATAGTTGAGCAGTTCCTCATCGGAGACGCTGTCGTCGGCGGTGGCGTACATCACGTCGATAAGGTCGGTGCTCTTGACGGTGCCGTCGGCGAGCACCGTGGTGCCGGCCTCCATCGGGCCACCGGAGACGAACACGGTCGGGATGTTGAGGCGCAGGGCGGCCATCAGCATGCCCGGCACGACCTTGTCGCAGTTCGGGATGCAGATGAGTGCGTCGGCACAGTGCGCGTTGCACTGGTATTCGACGGTGTCGGCGATGATGTCGCGGGAGGGCAGGGAGTAGAGCATGCCGGTGTGACCCATGGCGATGCCGTCGTCCACGGCCATCGTGTTGAACTCGCGCGGGATGCCGCCAGCTTCCTTGATAGCCTCGGAAACGATGCGGCCGACCTTGTTGAGGTGGACGTGGCCGGGCAGGAACTCATCGAACGAGTTGGCGATGGCGATGATGGGCTTCTTGCCCATGTCGTCTCCGCTGACGCCCGCAGCACGGTAGAGGGCTCGGGCGCCTGCAAAGACGCGCCCTGACATAATTTTTGCAGATCGCATTTCAGTCATGGTTCTATTCAAGCCCTTGTGAGGGACACGCCACTTGTCAAGAGTCGAATAATGGAATTTGCAAAAACGTAACGTTTCTCACACATATTTTTGGAATACATTCCTCCACTGGAAGCCTGGCGGAGGTCCGGCAGAAGTCCCCCCAAACGGCTACACTTGCTTCGGTTGAGATAGATTTTCCAATGTCTGGAGATAAGAACAATGGCTTTTGGTACTGACCCGACACCCGACGGTCTTGCGAACCCGCCGATCGACGACCTGATGAAGCACGCCGATTCCAAGTACGCGCTGGCCATTTTCGCCGCCAAGCGCGCACGCCAGATCAACTCCTACTTCACGCAGCTCAACGAGGGCCTGCTGCAGAACATCGGCCCGCTGGTCGAATACCAGAACAACGAGAAGCCCCTGTCCATCGCCTTCCGCGAAATCGACGAGGGCCTGCTCGAGGAGACCTTGGGCGAGGACGACGCCAACGAGGGCAACTGATCGATTCCGACAATTCGTTTGGATTGTTTGGACAGTTCGTCGCCGAATGATGGTGTGAGAGTTCTCTCACAACTGATTTTGAGCGACACGCTTGCCTGAGTTATCGCAATCGGCTATAACTCAACATCGGGAGCGAATAAGACGCAAGGCTCGCGCCACCGCGCTGGTTGGCACGAGCCTTTATTTATGCCCGCTTCCACAGTGACAAGTAAAAATTGACACCGTATCATTGTGCCTCGCATCCCGCGGGGCGATAAGTCCTGAAGAAAGGGATGATATGACAGAAGAACATCGGCTTATTTCCGCCGAATCCGTGACCGAAGGCCACCCTGACAAGGTCTGCGATCAAATCTCCGACGCCATTCTTGATGATTTGCTGGCCCAGGATTCGTCCAGCCATGTGGCCGTGGAGACCTCCGCCGCCACCGGCGTGTTCCTGGTCTTCGGCGAAGTCACGTCCAAGGGGTACTGCGACGTGCAGTCCAAGGTCCGCGAAACCCTGCGCAACATCGGCTACACCTCCTCCGAAGTCGGCCTTGACGCCGATTCCTGCGGCGTGGTCGTGGCCATCACCGAGCAGAGCGCCGAAATCAACCAGGGCGTTGCCCGTCTGACTGGCGATCAGGAGACCGCCGCCAGCCGCGAAGAGCGTTACGAAGCACAGGGTGCCGGCGATCAGGGCGTGATGTTCGGCTACGCCACCGACGAGACCCCGACGCTGATGCCGCTTCCGATCTACTTGGCACATCGCCTCGCCTTCCGTCTGACCGAGGTTCGTAAGTCCGGCGAAGTGCCGCACCTGCGCCCGGACGGCAAGACCCAAGTGACCATTGAGTATGACGATGACGATAAGCCCGTTCGTCTGGACACCGTGCTGATCTCCACTCAGCACGATCCTGAGGTTACGCAGGATTGGCTTGCTGTTGAGCTGAAGAAGCACGTGATTGACCCGGTGCTTGATGAGGTGCTGGGTTCCAAGGTGCCGCATGACAACTACCGTCAGCTGGTCAACCCGACTGGTTCGTTCATCCTGGGCGGCCCGGCGGCCGACGCCGGTCTGACCGGCCGCAAGATCATCGTCGACACCTACGGTGGCGCTGCCCACCACGGCGGTGGCGCGTTCTCCGGCAAGGACCCGTCCAAGGTCGATCGTTCCGCCGCGTACGCCACCCGTTGGGTTGCGAAGAACATCGTGGCTGCCGGCCTGGCCCACAAGGTCGAGATCCAAATCGCCTACGCTATTGGCGTTGCCGACCCGGTATCCGTCAACGTGGAGACCTTCGGCACCGAGCAAGGCGTGACGCGAGGCCAGATCGCCGCCGCCGTGCGCAAGGTCTTCGACCTGCGCCCCGCCGCCATCATCGACGAGCTCGACCTGAAGCGCCCGATCTACTTGAAGACCGCCGCTTACGGCCACTTCGGCCGTACCGACGTTGAGTTCCCGTGGGAAAAGACCGACAAGGTCGAGGAGCTCAAGGCCGCGATTGCTGGGGAGTGAGCTGAATTAAGTTCCAATTGAATTAAACGGGTGCCTCCCACTTGTTACGGTGGAAGGTACCCGTTTTTCAAGCACTGCTAACATGCCTCTCTATTCAGAGGCATGTTGGCAGTAAACCCAGTAGTATATTCCAGTGCGCAGTAGCATGAAAACATATCTCGCCTAAATGCCAAAGGAGCCTAGCATGGAACGCGTCAGACTTGTCGACTGGCTAAAGAGCGAGCGAGACCAGCATGTTGGTGGAGGCCTGTACTACAACTCACAGATTCTATTTGCCTACAATTCCAACCACATGGAAGGCTCCACTCTTTCACCAGAACAAACCGCGCAGCTGTTCAACACGGGTGCCTTGCTCCCTGACAACATCAACGATGAAATCAGAGCAGACGATGTCGCCGAAACAACGAACCACTTCAATGCGTTCAATTGGGCCTTAGATCATGTAGACGACCCAGTAAACAAAAGCCTTGTATGCAGCCTTCATGGAATTCTCAAACGCGGCACCAGCCAAGAATTCGACGCCAACCGCAACGTCGGCGGATACAAAATAGTGCCCAACGTCATCAGCCAACTTGAGGGAATTCATACGGTACTCCCCGCGGATGTGCCTCTTGCCATGAAACAGGTATTCAGCTTGTACTCACAATTGGAAGATGATCCTTTTGCAATCGCAAAAGCACATTGGATGTTCGAATCCACGCACCCATTCTCCGACGGTAACGGTCGAATTGGGCGACTCGTCATGTTTAAAGAACTCTTGTGATATGGCCTGATTTTTGTTCCGCCCTTATAGTGGGGCGGAACAAAAATCAGGCCATATCACAAGCGCCTAGACCAAGGGAATCCGGCACATCTCAGACCAACCGCACGCCCTTTCTTGTGTACAGATCTAGTGGTGCTTGCCCTCCATCCCGTCTTGAGTATCAGTATCATAGGCATCGTCGATGTCGAATCCGCCTATAAGCACAAAGCGCCTCAACATATTTGTGGCACGCATGCGTACTTTGAACACCGGCAATGGTGTGTGATCGCATTGCTCGAAGAAAGCTTTCGCTCGATGTACGTCAATCGAGGAGCGCAGCACATCGAAACGCCCGAACTCGTTGATGTTCGCTTCATCTATACGTTTGGCAAGGAACTCCTCGACCACCGACCTATTAACGCCCAGCCGATCGACTAGTTTGTCGACTTGCTCGTTCTTCTCTCGCGCAGCATAGCGAGTGATGTAATCACGTAGCGTAATGCCGGCTTCAACCTCCACGTCGCCACGCTCCACGTCATGCAGGAACAGTTCGGCGAGTCGTTGTTCGTCCCGCGAGAGCGCGGCAAAGGAACGGTGTAGCTGCGCAGACATCTCCGCCAATTCCGGGCTATTCTCCTTGAGCGCCTTCAGCCATTTATTGAAGTTGGCATTCATGTAATCGGTATCGATGAGTCCGGTATTGATTTCGGTAAGATAGCCATCCAATTCATATGGCGCTTCGGGATTATTTTTTACGCCATCATCTGAATCACCACCGCAGCTGCTATTGCCATAGAACAGTTCTTTATAGCGTTGCGCAAGAATGAGGTATGTACGTTCGTCGATTTGAGGACGCACTACTTCAGACTCGTCATGCTCATCATTGTCCTCATTCGTATCGTCAGTATCCGTACTATCGACCTTGTATTCTGTGGTACTCCAGTCAAAGCCCTGCACTTTCGCCGCTTCAAGGTACCGGTTCAGCTCCACGAACTCCTTGGCAAACTTGCGCCTAGCCTCCACCGATTCCGGCAACTGCATAAGGTCTGATTCCCCGTTATCCGAGAACACGTCAAGAATCTCCCGGTACCGCGTATCCATGGATTTTACGTTCGCCGGCAATTTCTGCACGAACAGGTCAAGCGGCCGATCGCCCGAATACAGTTTCACCGCTGCTTCAATGAAGCCATGCATGGTGTGCGGTTTGCGGTAGTAGCGAATGACACCGAACGGCTTGTCCGGTCCGAACAGACGATTCGTGCGACTGAATGCCTGGATGATGCTTTCGTAGTCGATAATCTTGTCGAGATACAGCGTATTCACCCATTTCGAGTCAAATCCGGTAAGCATCTGGTCCACGACAATGAGCAAATCGAGCTGCTGACTGCGGTTTGTTGCTATGCCGCCGTACGGACTCTTATGCGATAGTCGCGACGAAATATCTTTCTTCATCGCCGGCCATGTGGGGATGATGAACTCTTTGCCGAACGCCTCATTGTAATCGGTGATGATTTCAGTCAGCGCATCTTCTTTGTCCGTTGCTCCTTCGTTGTTGTCGATGTTGGGATCGGGAACAACGCCGTTACATGCAACTTAGGTGCTTGCTGCTTGAACAAGTGATAATAGTTGACAGCTTCAGGAATGGAGCTAGTGGCGAGCATCGCATGGAATTTGCCCGCATGGCTGAGCACCGGGAACTGTTCGAGAATGTCCGAGACCACCATGTTCGGATGCGGGGAGTCGATGCCATATTGGTCTCGTCCAAGGAAATCCTCGATGCCACTGATACGGGTTCCGGCACTATCAACCATCGGCCCCATAGGGACCTCGGATTTATCCATGTAATGCTGAAACACCTTAGCTTTAATGGGGTCAGCAAGTACATCTTCCGTGCTCTCAGCTTTCGCCTTGTCAAGAGCTACCACACGTCTAACATCGGAATCTTTGTACGTGGTCACCATGTACGGGTCGAATCCGAGTACATTATGGTCACGAATGCCGTCGGCGATGCTGTACCGGTGCAAGCAACGGCCGAATACCATGGCAGTGGTGGAATTCTTCTTCTGGTTTTTCATCCAGGATGGGCGTGCCGGTAAATCCGAAGAACAGCGCGTTCGGGAAGGAGCGCCGAATGTCCTGCAACATGTCGCCGAATGTGGAACGATGGCATTCGTCCACAATAAAGACGATACGTCGTTCAGCTAGCTGATCCAGCCAGGTCTGTGTGACGCCTCGCTCCCCTGTTTTCACGTTGCTCATCTTCTGGATTGAGGTGACGATCAGAGTGTCGTTGACATTGGTGCTGTTGAGTTTGTCCCGCAAAACACCGGTGTTCTCGGTGCCTTGCACTTCCGTCTCGCTGTCGGCAAAGCTGCGGTATTCCTTCAACGATTGAGTACCCAGCTCGATGCGGTCCATGAGGAACACGACTTTATCGGCGTCATGCGAATCGGCGATGAGTTGCGCCGATTTGAAGCTGGTCATGGTTTTCCCGGAACCGGTGGTGTGCCATACATAGCCGCCGGGTCGTCCTGGGGTAGCTGGCCGCTGTTCCCAATCACATTTCCTCACCACATCGGAGATGGCGTTTGCCGCGATGTACTGATAACTACGCAGCACCTTAAGGCATCCATCCGCTGAATCAGCGATGGTGTAGAAGCCGATGAGCTGATGCGCCATGGGAATGGACAGCAGGCCTGCGGTACCGGAGGTGCCTCCGATGAACAGCTTCCATTCGTCTTTGCCAGGGTTTTGCCCGCCGCAGATAGGCTCATTGTTGTAGTCAGCCCAATGGAAGTAATAGCTTGGATTGAATTTGTCTACACCCGGATTAGCGAAGTAGACGGCGTCATCGGGGTTCATGGCCACAAAAATCTGTACTAGACGGAACAGGCCGGTGAACACACCTTCGTGCGCATATTTCTCGATCTGATTGGTTGCTTGGCTGACCGGTATGCCACTTTTCTTGAGCTCGATATGGATCAATGGCATGCCATTGATGAGAAGCACGAGGTCGCCGCGCCGCGAGTTCAACATCTTGTTCTTGGCTGGATAGACCGGTTGCTGAGCGATCTGATAAGTGCTTTTGCCGCCCGCGATTTCCTTGCGGTCATAGATGTAGAGACTGACTTCCTTGCCGAAATGCGCCACATCTTCTTTGTTGTCACGCGTGATAGACACGGTACGCCCGTTGACGAACGAATTGAGCGCGAGCGGCGTTCGCAGGGTCTCGATCTGCTCGATTATCTGGGTCATTTCCCCGTCTGTCAGCGGGTATTTGCCGAGCCTGTCTATGTCATTGTTGTTGCGGTACAGTATGCCTTTCCAATTGTCGAGCAAATCCCGCTCAGTTGGATAGCGCAGGACGCCATCCTTCCATCCATGCTGCTTAAGCACGGTGATGACGTTTTCCTCGAACACCGATTCGCTATCGAATATCATGATTCTTCTCCCCTTTGGACTTTCCATTGTCCTGCTTTTCGCGAGCCGACGCGCTTAAGTAATCCACGCCCAATGAGTATTTCAGCATCCCTCCGCACAGTCGCTGATGAAACTCCCGCGGCACGTGCCATGTCGTCATATGTTGCTCTGGGGCTCTTTTCTACAAAACGCAGAACAATTCGCTGTCTCTCGGTTATCTGCTCATTCAAACCATTTAACTGCTCATTATTGTCAGTTATCTGCTCATTCAAACCATTTAACTGCTCATTATTGTCAGTTATCTGCTCACCACGGATGAATACATGCTCATTTTGATCGAGCTTGGCATCCGGCTCCAACATAAGCGTGAGCACCGTACGATCAGCCTCGCCGAAGCTCTCCTCAATCTGCGGTTCAGGAAGTCCTGCATTCGCCCATGTGGCAAACACATCGGGAACACCCGTACCAGCTCGCTCGCCCACATCGATTAGGCTGAACATCTTCATGACAAGACCGTTGCGCGGATCGGACACCCCGCCAAGACGCATCTGCTCAACGCCCGTTCGGATATCGCCCGGATTTTCGAACACCAATCTATCGGGTGCGCGTCTGACCACCACACCACGCACGCCATAGTAATCAGCGTTGAACAAACAGTTGGCCAATGCCTCGCGAATTGCCTTATGCATGGGAGTGTCATCAACGCGGAAGATGCCATTAAGTTTGAAAGGGGTCTTCAGAGACTCGGCAAGTTTGAGATTCACGCGGAAAAAGAAATCAAAGAGGTTGCCTGACCACATGCCATCGCCGGAATGGACACGATCAGTCCAACGAATCGTCGGATCTAGAGTCTCCTGATAATCAAGGAAATAATGCGGACATTCGCGCACGATGTCATAGTCGTTGCCAAACATAAGCAGACCGCCGAACGTAGGATGAAGCTTACCGTCTTCTCGGCTCACCATTGCCGCGCCAACAGCACGCAGAAAACGCTCGTCATCGAGATCGGTCCAAGAACTGCCCTGACGTACCGCACGGAAACGATTGCGATATGCCCGCACTGTGTCTGTATTGAAGTCGGCAACAGTGAAATCGTCCAGCACCTTGGAATCCATCGTCTCAGCTCCCTGATCCCGGAGCATGGCTGAGATCTCCTGCCGCGTGCAACGGTAGTCGCCCTCACCACGCCGACGGTAGGTTCCCCCGAAGAGATCATTATTGATATACACGGGGCGTTCGTCACGCGGAGCGCGCGGAACGTGAATAGCCAGCACCATCCCACCATCCGCTTCGAGCACTTCAACTTCCGATTCGATGGGCAGCACGGCGCTCACCTTGGACCGGTTGCTGACCGTGTTCCAAAAGTCCTGGCGAAGATGTTCCGCTTCCACTGGTGCGAGCCCGACTGTTTCAAATGTGCCGTCTTCGCGTTCTTTGACACCAAGCAGGATGACACCGCCATAGGTGTTGGCGAAGGCGGAATAGGTCTCCCACATGCTGCGTGGGAGACCGCCTTTCGCTGCTTTCGCTTCAATCCGGTTATTCTCGCGATATGAGGCGAGCTTCACGATATCGAATGTCTCCATTGCTCTACCTCCCTTCACACAAACATCTTGTCAAGCAAGGATTTCTTGATATTCTGCAGCAATTCCAACTTACGCTGATGAAGGGTGATGAGGTCGTCAAGGTTGCTGAAGAAAGAGCCAATTTGTCGCTGCTCATCTAAACTTGGTTGAGGAATACCTAGCTCTTTGATGATTGCGCCTGAGAGGTTTCCCTGCCCACCTTGAAGAAAGGTTTCGGTTATTGATTTCTTCTGTCTACGGAGCCAGTAAGCTATGAAACGATTTGCTGCCATATCAGATGCATCCATGGGCAAGAATCGCCTGGTTAATTGCCCCCTTTTTATCTTTCGAAAATAGCGACTTCTCCGCTGGTTGCTCCATACATGGCATAGAGAACCATTCCTTTATCAACAAGCTTTGCTGATGAGTTATTTAAACCCGCAACCGTAAGTGACAATTCGGTTGAATCGCAATCGATTTCAGCAGATCGGATAAAAGGAATTTCGCCTCCATAGTAAGCAGAATTGCCAGCGCTGGGAGTGCCTCCTGAATAAGTCAGCGCCAGCTCTCCCAACTTACGCTGTTCCCAAGCGGGTGTAGAATTATTGCATTTGTATTGCAGTTTGAAAGTGTAGAATGCAATGACGTACTCCGATCTGATTGAGCATGATGCTGGTGAAACAGAGATACGTTCGTATCTGGTAAACGGTGATGTGGTGCCGGTTACTATGCGTATCCCCGCTAATTTGCGAGATTCTGCTAAAGAGGCCGCATCTCTTCGCGGGATGAGCTTTTCGGCATTCGTGAGAACATGCATGCTTAATGAACTAGCAAAGGGCGGCAAGTAATGATTGCTCTCACTGCTATGACCATACAAATTATTGACAACAATCCTGATGGCATTCGAATTTGTCGTGTGGATGGGGAGTCGCTTGTCACGGTTGTGGTGCCCCGGGATATGTTGAGTGAGGCGAAAAGTCTTCCCGATTTGCCGGATCGCGGTGTGTATTATCTTCTTGATGAAGATCATGGAGTTCTGAGCCGTGCGTATGTGGGACAAACCACGAAGGGGCTTAGTCGGCTTGATGCGCACAAGACTAAGAAAGATTTTTGGAACAAAGCCATCATGTTCCTCGATAATGATGTCAATATCGATCGTGATGTTTTGGACTCTCTTGAGTCAACAGCCATAGATTATGTGGACAAACATGGCTCTTATGAGACCGACAATGAGTATACTCCTGCTCCTCGCATGAATCCATACAAAGAGCAACAGGTGGAAAGACTGCACAATAACATCCTCTTTCGTATGCGAGTGCTCGGATATGACCTTGATCGAAAAGAAAAGACACCGGTTATGGTGAACGCCGTATTCCATACGAAGAAGAACGGTGTTCAGGCCACTGGGCGATATAGCCAAGGTACAGGTCGTTTCACTGTTCTTTCCGGTTCTGAAGTGGATCTCGTGCATCCAGTTATTAAAAACCAGGGAGCCGTGGCAGCTCGGCAGCATCTTTTCGGAACGCAGACGGGCAAGGCGACTCTTGCTGATGACATTGAACTGTCAAGCCCTTCCGCTGCTGCTGTATTTGTTCTCGGTGGCAGTCAAAACGGTTGGACCGAATGGGTCAATGAACAAGGACAGACCCTTGATTACGTGTACAGAAACAAGGAGCATATGAATGAATAAGCAGCAGCTTGCCGCCAAAATCTGGGAATCCGCCAATAAAATGCGTTCCAAGATTGAGGCGAATGAATACAAGGACTATATCCTCGGCTTTATCTTCTATAAGTTCCTCTCGGAGACGGAGATTGCTCGTCTGCGTGCTGAAGACTGGGGAGCCGAAGACCTCAAGGGCTTGGATGAGAATGATGCCGAAACTGTACAGTATGTACGTGATCTATGTGGCTACTTCATCTCCTACAACAACCTGTTCTCCACGTGGATTGCCAGCCAGGGCGATTTCACCATCGCTGATGTACGTGACGCGCTTTCCGCTTTCGAACGCAACATTGATCCGGCTCGTAAACGTGTGTTCGTCGGCATCTTCGACACGCTGCAAACCGGTCTGTCCAAACTCGGCACCGATGAAAAAAGTCGTAGCAAGGCTGTCCGCGACCTCATCTACCTCATCAAGGACATTCCGATGGACAGCCGGCAGGACTACGACACCCTCGGCTTCATCTATGAGTATCTAATTAGCAACTTCGCTTCCAACGCGGGTAAGAAGGCCGGTGAGTTCTACACGCCGAGCGAAGTCTCTCAGCTCATGAGCGAAATAGTGGCCTGGCATCTCGCCGGCCGTGAAGAAATCAATATCTACGACCCCACGAGTGGCTCGGGCTCGTTGCTGATCCATATCGGTCAGGCTGTGGCCCGTCGCAATGGCAATCCGAATGACATCAAGTATTACGCACAGGAACTCAAGGAGAATACCTACAATCTCACGCGTATGAATCTTGTCATGCGTGGCATACTGCCAGACAATATTGTGGCTCGTAACGGTGACACGTTAAAAAGCGACTGGCCATGGTTCGATACCGACGAAACGAAGGACGAGACCTATGAGCCGCTGTTCGTGGACGCCGTGGTCTCTAATCCTCCCTACTCCCAGAACTGGGAGCCGCCGGAAGCGGGCGAGGATATCCGCTTCGAATACGGCATCGCGCCCAAGTCCAAGGCTGATTATGCCTTCTTGCTGCATGATCTCTATCACCTGCGTGATGATGGCATCATGACCATCGTGTTGCCACATGGCGTGCTGTTCCGTGGCGGTGAGGAAGGCACTATTCGCCGGAATCTAGTGGAAAACCACCATATTCAGGCCATCATCGGACTGCCAGCGAACATTTTCTTTGGCACGGGCATTCCTACTATCGTGATGGTGCTGCGCAAGCACCGCAACGATGACCATGTGCTTGTTGTGGATGCCTCCAAATACTTCACCAAGGAAGGCAAGAACAACAAGCTGCGTGCGAGCGATATCAAACGCATCGTGGATGCGGTGACGGAGAATCGTGATATCGATAAGTTCAGCCGCTTGGTGAGCATTGATGAGATTCGGCAGAACGATTACAACCTCAATATTCCCCGATATGTGGATTCCTCTGAAAGCGCCGAAAGTTGGGACGTGTATTCCACCATGTTTGGTGGCATTCCCAAGCAGGATATCGATGCGCTCGGTAAGTATTGGAACGTGTTCCCGGGATTGCGCCAACGTCTCTTTGCTGAGGAGAACGGCCATTCGGCCAAGCTCGCCGTGCAAGACGTTCGTGAGGCGGTGAATGCCGACTCAGATGTGAAGGCATATATCCAGCGTTATCGTGAGGCGTTCATCGATTATCCGGCTTATATACGCGGTGAATTGGTGGGTAATGCCGCCAATGTGAGCATTGCCGCCGAAGAGGAGACTCTGGCAAATGATCTGCTGCGTCGTTTGGCTGGTATCCCTCTCGTAGACGCCTATGCGGCGTATCAGGTGCTTGACGATAGTTGGCAAAAGACTATCTCCATCGACCTTGAAACCATACAGGCCGAGGGACATGACGCCGTTCGCAAAGTCGATGCCAATATGGTCGTCAAGAAGAAAGGCGGTAAGGATGTCGAAGTGCCGGACGGCTGGGTCGGGCATATTCTGCCGTTCGATCTCGTACAGGGGAAATTTCTTACCTCTGATCTTGCGGAAATTGCCACATTTGAATCTCGGCTGAGTGAGATTGGCGGCGAAATCGCTGACATTCTTGAAAATCTGGATGAGGATGACAAGAGTTCGACTGATGCCGTCAGCGAGGATGGAGATTCTTTCGTTGCCGCTGAATTGAAGAAAGCAGTGAAAACGATTGGGAAGAATTCCGAGACTGACTTTGACCGTGCTCTTGTGAGTGCACAGCGGTTGTTTGATGAAGAGCGTGAAGTCAAAAAGAACGTTAAGAATCTCCGTTCAGCGCTTGATGAAAAGACCCGGACCGTTATTGAAGGACTGAGCGATGAACATGCTGATGACTTGCTTGCTGCCAAGTGGGTGGAACCATTGCAGCGCAAGCTTGAGGAGCTCCCTCAGACGGCTGTTGATGAGTTGATTGCAGCGGTGAATGCGCTGAACGACAAGTATTCGACTACCTACTCCGATGTGTGCGAACAGATCGAACAGACTGAGGCAGAACTTGGCAATATGCTTGGTCAACTAACCGGCAATGAGTTCGACATGGCTGGTATTGCCGAGCTGAAGACCCTGTTGGGAGGTGAATGATGGCTGAACAGGCAAAAGTACCCGCGATTCGTTTCGCTGGTTTTACTGACCCTTGGGAACAGCGTGAGTTAGTTGACATTGCTGAAATCGTGGGTGGTGGCACTCCCGATACGAACAATTCAAATTACTGGGATGGCGATATCGATTGGTATGCTCCAGCTGAATTGGGCAACAACATATATGCGGAAAGCAGCACTCGCAAAATCACTCAGGCGGGATTTGATAGCTGTTCTACTAAGATGCTGCCGGCTGATAAGACGATTCTTTTCACCAGCCGTGCGGGCATTGGAAACACTGCAATACTGCGTCATTCTGCATGCACGAACCAAGGGTTTCAGTCTCTTGTAATAGGCGATGCCGATGTTTATTTTGTCTATTCAATGAGTGAGAGAATCAAGAAGTGGGCAGAGGAAAAAGCCTCAGGATCGACATTCCTGGAAATATCGGGTAGACAGCTTGAGACCATGCCTGTCAATCTCCCCTCCCTTGTTGAGCAGCAGGCTATCGGCTCCTTTTTCTCCCATCTTGACGACCTCATCACCCTTCATCAGCGTAAGTATGACAAGCTTGTCATCTTTAAAAAACTCGATGCTTGAAAAAATGTTCCCGAAAGATGGTGAGTCTGTACCCGAAATTCGCTTTGCTGGTTTTACTGACCCTTGGGAACAGCGTAAGTTGGGAGAGCTGGCGCTGACTTATTCAGGAGGCACTCCCAGCGCTGGCAATTCTGCTTACTATGGAGGCGAAATTCCTTTTTGATCCGATCTGCTGAAATCGATTGCGATTCAACCGAATTGTCACTTACGGTTGCGGGTTTAAATAACTCATCAGCAAAGCTTGTTGATAAAGGAA
>ENA-OPZZ01000861-OPZZ01000861.1-human-gut-metagenome-genome-assembly--contig:-NODE-861-length-21381-cov-7.988379_pt1 | contig 21381 bp, 18 predicted proteins | sample MGYA00242487_ERZ504511 | MGnify/ENA primary metagenome ERZ504511 (study PRJEB26092, sample SAMD00036241) | human gut metagenome | host: Homo sapiens | study: EMG produced TPA metagenomics assembly of... | reverse complement strand
GTATTATTTCAATGAGTGATATCAAAAAAGTCGGGTCTATCGGTCTGAAAACGGTTGTTTTTTATCTGTGCACAACAGCTTTTGCTGTAACGATCGGTCTGGTCGGCGGAAACCTGTTCAGAGGACTGTTTCCTGTAGTTGCAACAACAGACCTGTCTTATGAAGCTGCAGAAGCAACTTCTTTTATGGACACACTGGTAAATATTTTCCCGTCCAACTTCATTTCACCAATGGCAGAAGCCAATATGCTTCAGGTCATCGTAATGGCCCTGATCCTTGGTTTCGCGATCATTCTGGTTGGAGAGAAAAATGTCCGTGTTGTAAACGCATTTAATGATCTGAATGAGATTTTCATGAAATGTATGGAAATGATCCTGAAACTGTCACCGATTGGTGTATTCTGCCTGCTGTGCCCGGTTATCGCAGCCAATGGTCCGGCAATCATCGGTTCTCTGGCAATGGTCCTTCTGGCAGCATATATCTGCTACGTTGTGCATGCTGTTGTTGTATATTCTCTGACAGTCAGAACGCTGGGTGGATTAAGTCCTTTGAAATTCTTTAAAGGCATGCTTCCGGCAATCATGTTTGCTTTCTCCAGTGCTTCTTCTGTAGGAACTCTTCCGATCAACCTGGAATGTACCGAAAAACTTGGTGCCAAACGCGAAATCGCATCTTTCGTACTTCCGCTTGGAGCTACGATCAATATGGACGGTACAGCAATCTATCAGGGTATCTGTGCTATCTTTATCGCATCCTGTTACGGAATCCATCTGACACTTTCTCAGATGCTGACGATCGTACTTACTGCAACACTTGCTTCCATCGGAACCGCCGGTGTACCTGGAGCAGGTATGGTCATGCTGGCTATGGTTCTTACTTCTGTAGGACTTCCGGTAGATGGTATCGCACTTGTTGCCGGTGTTGACCGTATCTTTGATATGGGACGTACCACTGTAAACATCACTGGTGATGCTGCCTGCACAATGGTTGTTTCTAACCTGGAAGCTAAGAAAGAAGCCAGAAAGGCAAAGATAAAATAAATTTTTGTTTGACATTTTCTTTCCATTTGTTTACTATAATATCAATAAGAGGGAGTAGTTATCATCCTGCATACAGGATGAAACAATGATCGTCATCACGCCATACGGCCGGTTATTGTTGTAATCAACGAGACTTTTATCAATCAATTTTTTTGATGTGATAAAGGTCTCTTTTTTTATTCCATGCTTTTATCACAGGAAAGGAGTTTATATGGAATATCTGTTACTACTCATTGGATTTGTGTTATTGATCAAAGGTGCTGATTTTTTTGTGGAGGGAAGTTCTTCACTCGCCAGGTTTCTCAAGATTCCCAGTGTCATCATAGGTCTTACGATCGTTGCCATGGGAACCAGTGCCCCGGAAGCTTCTGTCAGCATCAATGCAGCACTTGCCGGCAACAATGATATTGCTGTCAGCAATGTAATCGGCTCAAATATTTTTAACGGACTCGTCGTTGTTGGTATCTGTGCTTTTATGGCTGGTTTCAAAACAAACCGCGATATTCTGAAACGAGATATGCCGGTTAATATTCTGATCACTGCGATTCTCTGTGTTATGATCGCAGACGGCAGACTCAGCAGACTGGAAGGAATCCTGCTTCTTGCCGGAATGATTTTCTACATTGTAAATATGATTCTCTCTGCTTTAAAAACAAGAAGCAGCTATCCGGACGAAAAGAGCATGCCTTTGTATAAATCTCTTATCTTTATCGCCGGTGGTCTTGTTGCCGTTATCTTCGGTGGTAATCTTGTAGTAGACAATGCAAGCCAGATTGCAGTATCATTTGGTGTAAGCCAGAACTTTATCGGTCTCACCATTGTTGCGATCGGTACCTCCCTGCCAGAGCTTGTGACTTCAATCGTAGCTACACGAAAAGGAGACAGCGGTCTGGCTCTTGGAAATGCAATCGGATCGAATATTTTCAATATTCTTTTTATCCTGGGTATGTCAGCTACGATCTCACCGCTTCATATCCTGTCTGAATCTGTTATTGACTGTGCAATTCTGCTGGTAAGCGGAATCCTGCTGTTTGTTTTTGCATATACCAGGAAGTCTATGAATCGTACAGAAGGAGCTATCTGTGTACTGAGTTATATCGGATATACAGCATATCTGTTTATCAGATGATACATCTTGAAATTTTGAACAAAAATCCCTTATCGTGCCGGATATTTGTATATGAACAGTTCTGCAGAATTGCATTTTCTGACGTAAAATGGCATAATAATGGCATACAGAATTTCCTGTATGCCATTTCATTTACATATTAAGGAGGCTTGAATGTCATGGAATTTCAGAAAGTATTAGAAACAAGAAGAACTGTCCGCAAATACAGTGCCGGTGTCACCAGAGAACAGATGGAAGAACTACTTCGTGCCGCACAGGAAGCTCCATCCTGGAAAAACTCCCAGACCGGCCGTTATTACTGTGTCCTGTCTGAAGAGATGGTAGATAAAATCCGCGTGGAATGCCTGCCGGATGCCGGAAATGCCGGTAAATCAGAACATGCCTCACTGATCATCACAACCTTCATTCATGACCGTGCCGGTTTTCAGAAAGACGGCAGTGCTGATAACGAACTCGGCAACGGATGGGGATGCTACGATCTTGGTCTGCAGAACGAAAATCTCATTCTGAAAGCCACAGATCTCGGTCTGTCCACTCTGATCATGGGACTCCGTGAAGCAGACAGACTCCGTGAGATTCTGAACATCCCGGAAACAGAGACTATTGTATCCGTTATCGCAATCGGCAAAGCAGCCGAAGAACCAATCCGCCCACACCGTAAACCAATCGAAGAAATCGCGAAATTCTTCTAGATGAATAGCGTGAAATCAACTCCCTGTATGATAACTGGATCATGTAGGGAGTTTTTGTATATAAACAAGAGCACCGCTTCATATATTGAATGAACAGGTTATTTCCGGATGATTTTAGATTCTGGCAAAATCCACTGCTTACGATGACTCATTCTCGAAGGTACTCCTGAGAGAATGCCTAATCATAGTTGCAGTTAGTTCGCCAGATCGTTATCCGGTTACCTGTGAATCAATATATGAATCGGTGCTCTGTTATATATTAATATATTATGCTTTCATCAATTTACGTCCACAGCACTGTTTGTACTTCTTGCCGCTTCCGCACGGACACGGATCGTTCGGATAAACCTTATCCTCTTTTCTCTGAACCGGTTTCTTAACAGATGTGTCATCTTTGTTTGTTCCGGTAACTTTCGCTACCTGCTCACGTTCAATCTTCTGTTCAACATGGACATGATACAGCATACGTACCGTATCTTCCTGAATAGAACTGATCATATTGTTGAACATCTCAAAAGCACTCATCTTGTATTCTACTACCGGATCTCTCTGGCCGTATCCTACAAGTCCAATACCCTGACGAAGGATCTCCATATCATCGATATGATCCATCCACTTGCTGTCGATGGATTTCAGAAGAACTACTCGTTCAAGTTCACGCAGCTGCTCTGCTTCAGGGAACTCAGATTCCTTCGTTTCGTAAAGCTTCACGGCTTCCTCTTTGATCAGATGTTTGATTTCATCTTTTCTCTTGCCTTTTACTTTCTCTGTAGTAAGCGGCTCGATCGGAATAATCGGAAGGAGTGTTGTATTAAACTCATTCAGATCCCAGTCAACTGCATCTACATCATCAGAGAAACACATGTCCACTGTACTGTCTACAATATCTGTGATCATCTTGTAGATCGTATCTCGCATGTTCTCACCATCCAGAACCTGGCGACGCTCTTTGTAAATAATCTCACGCTGTTCATTGTTAACCTGGTCATAATCCAGAAGATTTTTACGGATACCGAAGTTATTGAACTCGATTTTCTCCTGTGCTTTCTGAATTGCATTGGAAAGCATTTTATGTTCGATCTGCTCGTTCTCAGCAACACCAAGTGAAGTAAAGATCTTCATCAGTCTCTCAGAACCAAACAGACGCATCAGATCATCTTCCAGAGAGATATAGAAACGGGATTCACCCGGATCTCCCTGACGTCCGGAACGTCCACGCAACTGGTTATCAATACGTCTGGACTCATGACGTTCTGTACCAATGATCTTCAGACCACCGGCTTCTCTTGCCACATCGTCAAGCTTGATATCCGTACCACGACCTGCCATGTTGGTAGCAATTGTAACAGCTCCTGCCTGTCCGGCCTGTGCAACAATCTCAGCCTCCAGTTCATGGAACTTCGCATTCAGTACGTTATGCGCAATACCTTCACGACGGAGCATCTTGCTGAGAAGTTCGGATGTTTCAATGGTAATCGTACCAACCAGAACCGGCTGCTGTTTCGCATGAGCTTCTTTAACAGCCTCAACAACTGCATTGAATTTTTCTTTTTTTGTCATATATACAGCATCTTCGAGGTCTATACGCTGTACTGGTCTGTTGGTAGGGATCTCTACAACGTCCATTCCGTAGATATCACGGAATTCTTTTTCTTCTGTAAGTGCTGTACCGGTCATACCGCCCTTCTTGTCATATTTATTAAAGAAGTTCTGGAATGTGATCGTCGCAAGCGTTTTACTCTCTCTTTTGACCTTAACATGTTCTTTTGCTTCGATTGCCTGATGAAGTCCGTCAGAATAACGACGTCCCGGCATGATACGTCCGGTAAATTCATCGACGATCAGAATCTCGTCATCTTTTACAACATAATCCTGGTCTTTGTGCATCAGATTATGTGCACGAAGTGCCAGTGTGATGTTATGCTGGATTTCCAGGTTCTCCGGATCTGCCAGGTTTTCAATATTGAAGAATTTCTCAACCTTCTTCACACCCTGTTCAGTAAGATTGACGATCTTATCTTTTTCATTTACTACGAAGTCACCGGTCTCAACAACCTCTTCGCCCATGATGGCTGCCATCTTTGTCATCTCATGGCTGGCTTCACCACGTTCCAGCTGCTGTGCAAGGATATCGCATACTTCATAAAGCTTGGTGGACTTACCGCTCTGTCCGGAAATGATAAGAGGTGTACGTGCCTCGTCAATCAGGACGGAGTCGATCTCATCGATGATACAGTAGTGCAGATCTCTTTGTACCAGCTGTTCTTTATAGATGACCATATTGTCACGAAGATAATCAAATCCCAGTTCGTTGTTTGTTACATATGTGATATCGCATCCGTATGCTGCACGACGCTCTTCTGGTTTCATATCATTCAGGACAACACCTACTGTCAGTCCAAGGAACTCATGAACCTTACCCATCCACTCAGCATCTCGTTTTGCCAGGTAGTCGTTGACTGTTACGATATGAACGCCTTTACCCTCCAGTGCATTCAGATATGCCGGAAGTGTAGAAACAAGGGTTTTACCTTCACCGGTCTTCATCTCTGCGATACGGCCCTGATGAAGAATGATACCACCGATGATCTGTACACGGTAATGTTCCATACCAAGAACTCGTTTGGCACCTTCACGTACAACCGCAAAAGCCTCCGGAAGAAGGTCATCCAGTGTCTCACCTTCACTCAGACGCTTCTTGAATTCTCTGGTCTTGTCTCTTAACTGTTCATCTGTTAATTTCTGCATTTCCGGGCGGAGTGATTCTGTTTTCTCCACAAGCGGCATGATACGTTTTACTTCATGCTCACTTCTTGTCCCGAATACTTTTTGGAATAAATTCATAGCCTGCTCCTGTTTCTGTATTTATTGATCGCTTATATACGAAATTATCGTATTTGTCCTATTTAAGAAATCCTTACTATTTTACCACTTTCCACCGGGGAAAACAATGAATATTTCTTAAATAAAGTATGTCCATGACGAATCCCCGTGCATTTGTTTGTTATTTCTAACTTGTGCTTGTCAATCAATCTTCGATATGCTATGATAATCTGCGTATCTGTAAGTTCAAAAGAAACCATAAACTCAACCTTCTACGCATCTTATGAACATACTTTTTTGACTGAGGTATTGAAATTGAAGAAAAAAGAACTGACTTTTATTATTGGCATCGTGGTGTTTGCCCTGCTCCTCTGGGGTGGCATGTATCTCACCCGCCGCGGGAATTACGGAAGTATTCGAATTACCGTAAACGGCGAGGAATACGGCACCTATTCCCTTGGGAAAGATCAGGTGATCAAAATAAACGGCACCAATGTATGCGAAATAAAAAACGGCGAGGTCAAAATGACCGAAGCCGACTGCCCGGACCACCTCTGTATGAAACAGAAAGCAGTTGACAGTACCGGTGGAACGATTGTCTGTCTGCCGAATAAAGTTGTGATTGAAGGCGAAAAAGGAGAATCCCTCAATGAAGATTCCCCTAAATTCGATACTGCTGTCTGAAACTTTATCATCATTCCGGGAGAATTCTCCCTGAAAGGAACCTGCCATGAATCAGAAAAAACTTGCCAATCTCGGGCTTTTTGCCGCAGTAGCAATCATCTTTGGCTATGTGGAATCACTGATTCCCTTTTTTGCCGGAATTCCGGGAATGAAACTCGGGCTGGCCAATCTTGCAGTCCTGTTTATCCTTGAAAAATATACCTGGAAAGAAGCCGCCCTTGTTTCTGTCATCCGTATCTTTATCATCGGATTCATGTTCGGAAATCTTTTCAGTATTCTGTACAGTCTGGCCGGTGCAGCTTTAAGCCTCACCGTCATGACGGTTATGAAAAAAAAATCCGACTTCAGCATCCTCGGTATCAGTGTTGCCGGCGGTGTCTCCCATAATATTGGTCAGCTTTTGATTGCCTGTCTGATCACCATGACGTCCGGTCTGATCTACTATGCACCGGCACTGCTGATCTCCGGTGTCATTACCGGATTACTGATTGGAACGCTGACTAATGAAGTTTTGAAACGTATCCACTTTTAATTTTTCAAAAATGCCCGCCACTGATATAATTTTGTTGCTCACCACCTGCAGAGGTGGGAGTCATCTCACATCTGATATAAGTCATTTACTGTAACGTAAAAACAACGAAATCGTCCGAAGACAATTTCGTTGTTTTTTATTCTGCCTCTTTCACTGTATAGGTATTCTTCATCAATTCAAAACGGTCTTTCATCCCGGACGTCAGATACACGTTCTTATCCTCATCTACAAAGACTGCCTCCGCATTATATTTCTCAAGCAATTCTAATGCATCATCCATTCCAAGTACAAAACATGCTGTAGAAAGTCCATCTGCCAGAAGTCCGCTGTCACAGACAACCGTCACAGAGTCCAGACCATTCCACACCGGATATCCTGTCTTCGGATCAAGGATATGATGATATCTCTTACCATCTTCCATAAAATATTTTTCATAGTCACCGGAAGTCGAAAGGAATTCTCCACCTTCCAGTGTGATCGCACCAAGGTAATCGCCTTCGACATCACGCGGATCAGTCACAGCAACTTTCCAGTCAGAACCATCCGGTTTCTCGCCGTAAGCCATAACACTGCTGCCGCCAAGGTTCAGGATCATTCCTGACACATCTTCCTGTGTCTTCAGAAAATCAGAAACTACATCACAGCCAATTCCTTTTCCGGTTGCTCCCAGATCCAGAGTAGCTCCTTTTTCCAGCGTTACCTTATCGCCATCCAGAGATACTTTCTGGTATCCCACATCTTTCAGAAGTTCATCCAGCTCTGACTGCTCCGGGACATGAGGATTTTCTCCTGTAATATCCCAGAGACGAATAATCTTTCCAATCGTTGGATCAAAAGCTCCATTCGAATCCTTCGCAAGCTGAAATATTTTTTCCAAATAGCCGGCAAGCTCATCTGAAACTTCCGTTGTTTCTCCCGATGCTGCATTCAGTTTCGCGATCTGAGAATCCTCATCCGTCCAGGAAAGATACTCTGTCTCAATATCCCGTATCTTCTGACCAATTGCAGTATTCAGGTCATCTCCTGTTGTATACAATGTTTCAGACACAACTGTATCCATTGCAAAATCCGTATTTGTATATTTCTGTACCTCTGTATCCGCCAGTACCGGAACTGCTGTCAATGCCGTGCAGAAAACTCCGCACAGCATGACAGCTGACTTCTTTTTTATCTTCATTCTTTCACCATTTCCCGCTCTTTTACCGGGCCAATCTGTATATTTTTACGTGGACAGGTCACCTGGCAGGCATGACAGCAGATACATTCTCCTGAAAGAGCTGTATCTCCGTCAATCTCCAGATGTGCAGGGCATCTCTTCTTGCACAGTCCGCATTTCGAAGGACATTTCTCCCTGTTTCTGTTAAACAGCGCAGACGGAAGGATCGGCATCATTGCAAAAACTGCTCCCATTGGACAAAGGAACTGACAGAAAAATCTTTCCTGTGTACACATTCCGATCAGGATCAGCACCAGCAGGATAATTCCAATCTTATAAGAAGCATTTGGAAGTTTTCTTGCTGTCAGCATGGAAAATACATCCCACGGACTCATTCCCTGAAGAGATGCATACCATCCGGTCAGGATGGAAAGCAGAAGAAATGCCAGAAGTATATACTTCACCTTCTGAAGGATTCTGACTGCTTTTTCCGGATAACCATGTCTTCCCTTTTTATGAAATACTTTCTGTCTGATAAAAACAGTCAGTTCATACATAGCATCTCCCAGTGAACCGAATGCACATGCATATCCGCAGAAATGTCTGCCAAACAAAATCGTAACCAGAAGAAGTAATCCTGTCACATCAAGAAATGAGTTCCAGGCAATCTGCTGGTGTGCTGCAATTGCCTGAAAAATAGATTTCACGCCCGCAAATGCCGTTGAAAAAAGCGCCGGATAAAAGATAAAAAAATACAAGCTGTATGGCAGCCCGGATCAGACGGACCTTTCTCTGCCTCTTTTTCATCCGTTTTCCGCCTTTCCAAGAGCATCTACAACTGCATTGATAATACCTGTAGAGCTGAATGTCGCACCTGATACCGTATCCACATCCGTACTCTGCGCAGAAATGATGGAACTGATCACGCCCTCTCCCTGCGAAAGATAAGCGGAATCCTCACCCGGTGCACTTGTCACCTGAATATCTGTGATCTCATCATTTGCAAGTGTGACCTGTACGGTGATCGCACCTCCAAATCCCTGTGCAGAACCGGTGTATATACCATCTTTGTATACATTTTCCGAAGCATCAGACTCTTCTTCTGTGTCAGTTTCCTCAGCATCCTCTTTTGCAGCATCATCTTTGTCTTTTGCATCCCTCTGTGCCTGTGCGATCGCTGCTTCCTGATTCTTAGCAGCCTCTTCCAGAGCAGAAAGTATCTCCGTATTCTGTTCTTCCAGCTTCTCCACACGCTTTGTGAGTGCCGTAATCTCCTGTGATTCCTGTGCCTGCGTATCTTTTTTCTGCATAGAATTATATCCTACTACAGCGGCAAGAATCAACAGAAGACACAAAATTCTCATAATAAAATTCTGGTATTTCATCTAAAGTTTTCCTTTCAGACTCCTTATATTTTCAAGTTTTCTTTTTCACTATCGAACATTTATTATTTTGCCTGGCTGATAGCACTCTGAAATGCCTGAATCAGTCCATTTGAAGAATATGTAGCTCCACTTACCGTATCCAGCCCATCAGCTGACTGACGACCTAAAACCTGATTATAAATTCCATTCCATGCATTGGAAAATTCCGGTTCATCATCTTCCCCATCATATCCGGCTGACACAATATTTCCCCCTGATACATTAATCGTAACAGTTACCTGACCATTGAATCCTTCTCCTGTTCCCGTATAACTTCCATCTTTATACCCAGCTCCGGGTGCTGTTGTTGGCTCTGGTGCTGCCGTTGGTTCCGGTGTTGCTGTTGGTTCCGGTGTTGCTGTTGGTTCCGGTGCTGCCGTTGGTTCCGGTGCTGCCGTTGGTTCCGGTGCTGCCGTTGGTTCCGGTGTTGCTGTTGGATTCGGAGTTGGTGTCGCTGTTATATCTGAAGTTTTTAAAGCCTGCTCTAAAGCTGATTTTGCTCCATACAGAATTCCCTCAGAAGAATATGTTGCTCCTGATACAGTATCAATGCCATCTGTGCTTTGTTTTGCAATAATTGCCGGCTGTATTACATTCCATGCATTTCTGAAATATCTTGGTGTTTCTCCTTCATTGGTCTGAGATACTTCCGTAATTATTCCATCTTTAATTGTTACACTGATATTTATCTTTCCACCATATCCAATTCCAGTACCCGTATACGTTCCGTCATTATATAAAACCTTCGGAGTGTCCGGTATAACCGGTGCTGGAGCGGTTGTCGGTACCGGAGTTGGACTTACCGTCACTTCTGGTGCCGGTGTCACATTTACCGAAGCCTGTTCCAGGGCTTTCTGTACCGCCTTAAGAATACCATTTGAAGAAAACGTTGCTCCGCTTACGGTGTCCACACCATACACTGCCTGCTTCTCAAGAATCTTCGGCTGAATACTATTCCATGCCTTATTAAAATATTCTTTTGTATCAGTGTTCGTATTTGTGATTGCGGTTATCTTTCCGTCTTTAATCGTAACAGTAACTTTTATCGGACCGTCAAATCCTTCTGCTTCTGCAGTATACATTCCATCTTTATAAGTTACCTCTCCGGACGGTTTTGTAATTTCAACCGGTGTCGTTGTTTTATTTGAAGTATTGGTATTCTTCTTTGTCGTCTTTTTCGTTGTCTTTGCAGCTTTTCCTTTTCCGGCCTTTGACAGTGCATTCTGAACTGCCTGAATGATTCCGTTTGATGAATAGGTGGCACCACTGACAGCATCGACATTTGGAGTCTGACCGGAAATCATCTTGCTGATCACGCCTTTGGCTGATGCAAAATAAGAGCCTGTTTCACCAGCAGCACTCAGTATTTCTATAGAAGCAATCTTTCCTCCGGAAATCGTTACCTGAACAGTGATCGTTCCACCAAATCCAGTTCCACTTCCCTGATAAATCCCATCTTTATATCCGCCCTTTGGAACAGAAGTTGTAGGTGTCGTGGTCGTTCCCTGCCCCTGCCCAGAAGCTGCTGCTGACTTTTCCGGAAGTGCTTTTGTTTTTCCTGTCGTAATTCCCGCTTTTTTTATTTTGGATTTACTTTTCTTTGTTTTCAGAATGCTGCTGTCTGCCTCATCCGTATCCTTCATTCCTCCGTCATTAAAATATGCAGTTGTCAGCAGACTCGTAAGTTCATCTGATTTTATCAGTTCATTCTCAGCTGCCTGAACTGTTTTTGTACTTTTCACTTCACTGTCCTGCTGAAATCCAGCTGCTGCGATCGCAATAATTACAGCAACTGCCGGAAGAAGTTTCATAAGATTCTTTTTGTACATATAATCTACCCCTTAACATACAAAAGAAGGGGCAGTTATAAACGGCCCCCGTTCTTTTGTATGTGTATTTTATAAAGGAATTATTTTACTGTTACTTTGAATGTCCTTGTAATTCCATTGCATTTAACAGTAATCTTTGCTGTTCCTTTCTTCTTAGCTGTTACAACACCTTTGCTGTTAACTGTTGCAACTTTCTTGTTGCTGGTCTTGTATGTAACTTTAGATACCGGTGCTGCTTTTACTCTAATCGTTGTTTTCTTACCTTTTTTCAGCTTTACAGAAGATTTTACAAGCTTGAAGGAAGGTTTCTTAACTTTAACAGTTAATTTCTTGGTGTATTTACCAACTTTTACAGTAATAACAGCTTTTCCAGCTTTCTTACCTGTGATAACACCCTTACTGTTGACTGTTGCAACTTTCTTATTGCTGGATTTGAAAGTAACTTTTCCTGTTACCTTAGTTTTGGTAACTTTGATTGTAGCTTTCTTTCCGACATAAACCTGTGAGACTTTTGCAGTGATACCAGGCTTAACTACTGGCGTCGGAGTTGCTATTGGCTTAGTTTCATTTTTACCTGGTGTTACTGTTGGTTTAACATCTGGTGTCACTACCGGCTCTACAGGTTTTTCTTTCTTCACAAGTCCATTGATTGCTGCTGTCAGATGCTCATTAACCTGCTCATCTACTGCAGCCTGGCTGAATGCAACTGTTGTCTTATCCTTAATTGCTGCCTCAATTTCTTTCAGCATTTCCTGTGTTTCAGTAGCTTCATCTTCTACTTTCTTCCAGGATTCCTCTGTATAATCATCCTTATTGAGAGCTTTTACTTTTTCAAGTGCTGCTTTCAGTGCTGTTGTATCAATTGTGGACGGATCTGTTGGAGTCACAATATTGGTAGCTGTTGCATCAAACTCAAATGTATAGTCCTGATATCCCAGTGCATAAACGGTCAATTTCCAGTGACCTGTTCCATCTGTTCCTGCCGGAAGCTGGCATCTTACAGAATGTGTCAGACCAAGCTGAATTCCCATCATTTTATGCATCCAGTTATCAGCAGCAAATTTCGTACCATATGTTGCAAGTACTGTATTACCATTTCCATAGTAATCCCATTTAACTGCCTGCATTGCAGCACCAAGACCACCATAATTACCATTCAGATCCACACGAAAGAATTCTCCATAAGATCCACTTGCTGTTTTAACCTCTGGCTTAATTCCAGTTGCAACTTTGAGATCAGTTCCCTGAATACCGGATTCTGTTCCTGTTTTTCTTGCACTGAAAGAGAAGCTTCCATCTTCATTCTTAGTTACTGTTTTCAGTCCATTTGTGTTTACTGTTACATTTGCAGTCTCTCTGTATGCTTTCAGATTGTTTTCAGAGAAACCACCAACAAGTGTTTCACCATTTTTAACAACCGGATATTTTGCTGCAAAATCCGCATAATCTTCAGCTTTTACCTGTACAGGAACATATTTAATACCTGTTACTGCATAATGATCAAGGCTTTCTTTCGCTCCGCCATTTACTTGAATAGATGCCGGAGTACCGGTCTTTCTGTCTGCCGGAGTCCAGATTGCAACTGTTCCATCTGCAAGAACCGGTTCTGTACTGCTCTTCCAGTAAGATAACTGATATGCATTGCCTTCTGTTGTATAAATTGTTGCCATGCACTGATAGCTTCCTCTGTGAAGGCCATGATTTGTTGTAGCTCTTGTTACTGCATCAAATGCGCCTGTATCAGATTCATTATGAGAATCTTTTTCATCAGATCCGCTTACGTTTCCTGCTGCAGTCACATTTTCCTGGCTCCAGTATTCGCCCCAGGTGAGTCCTGCGTACACATAGCTGTAAAGGCTGTAAGAGAATTCGAGATTATCATATGAACTGGATGTTACTACAAATTTTGTACCTTCTGCCAATTCCAGTTTAGAGGTATCCAGTGTTCCGTCTTCCTTGACAATCACTGTTGCACCTTTTCCTGAAGCTGCATAAGTCTTATCTCCCACTGTTACAGAAGTAATTGTTTTAATATATGCTTTTAACTGGTCTTCAGTAATTCCGTCAGCTGCTGCAATTTTATGTTCTGTCGCATCATATACAGCCGGTACATTTGCCTCTTTTGCATAGAAGGAAGCCTGAATCGGAGCATATACATCATTAGCATCACTGATCGTCAATGTATGGGAACCTGCCGCCAGTGCCCCTGTTGTAATCTTGCCGTCTGCATAAGCAACTTCTGTTCCGTCAACGGCATATTTGGCAGAATATCCATCTGGAAGAGTGCCTTCCAGTGTAACAGCTGCTTCTGTATCAGTTGTATGGATATCCGCAACAGTCGCTTTCACGCCAGTTTTGGCCAGAACCTTTACATCTGCAATATCTAATGTATAAATGCCATTACTTGCATAATATGTTACGCTGTCAATTGTCTTTCCCATCATAGACTCAAAATGTTCAGAGTTGAGATGGCATCCATGACTTTCTGTTGTATATCCTGTACTCCATGCCAACTCATATCCTTTCCAGATATTTTCCAGATGGCAGAGACCATAGGTTGTTCCGTCTGTTGTATTAATAACTGCACCATACACTGTGTCAGTATCTGTATTGATAATGCTGTTGAATTCAGTCTTATCAAACTTCAGCTGGTAGTCACCATAGTTGGATTTTGTTTTGAATTCAGCCTGCACCTGTTTTGTCTCCGGTGCTGCTGATTGACCTTTAATGGCACTGAATGTAAAACTTCCATCTTCACCGACTGTCAGTTCTTTGTAGTAGGATGGTTCCTCAGAAAGAACATAATAGGAATATGAGTCGCTTTCAAAAAGAGCATCTTTTCCTTTGTATTCTGTAGTAGTTTCTTTTCCCTTTATAGTTGTTGTGATACTCACTGAAGCGTTATCTTTAATCTGTTTTTTGTCCTTCAATACTGAAATATCAGATACTTTCACAGGAAAAGTCACACCAGTGATATCGCTTCCATCTGAATTTACGTGATAAGAGCCTTTTGCAAGACTGGATCTTGTCTTCTGTTTTGTTGCAGATGTAAATGCATCAACCTTTACATCATTTTTCTTTAATTCTGCTTTATAAAAATCATCATAAGGAATGTTCATGAGAACATATGCTTCGCCTTCTGTCTGTCCATCTCCAGCCTCATCAGCAAATTCATCTTCACTGACCTCTGCACTGAAGAGTTCTTCATCAGATGTTTCTTCATCCTCTGTCACGTCCTCTGCTGCTTCTTCAACGTCTACATCTGTATCTTCCACAACATCTGTGTCCGCAGCTTCTGCACTTGCTTCTTCAATATCAGCACTTTCCTCTGCTACAGTAACTTCTGTATCAGAAAAATCTGCTGCAAAAGCTGTTGCCGGCATACTTGTCATTGCGACCGCTGCACTTAAAACAACTGGTGCAACTTTTTTCATCAATCTCTGATTTGCCATTTCCTTCCTCCTCTTTATTTATACACCATTGCGTTAGCGTTTTCTAACCATTTATTTTTATACCATAACTCTTTTTTCATGTCCACAAAAATGTTAGCATTTTCTAACCAGAAATTGACTTTTTTTCTCATTAATGTTCTTATTGAAAATCATTTTCAGCAACAAAACAGCACGAAATACACTTGTTATCTTTATTTAACTTTTTCGTAATAAAAAAGCACTATGCAGTTTTTCAACCACACAATGCTTTTTACTGATTTTTAGAATCTTGTCGGTTCTGATCTACATCTCTTCTTTTAATTTTTCAAAGGCATCTTTGCTCTCCTGCCATGCCGCAGGTGTTCCTCCAATAATTGAGCAGCCTTCATGTAAGGTAATCGGGCTGCCATCGATCTGTGTGATTCTGCCGCCGGCTTCCTCCAGGATCACAGATGCTGCCGCATAATCATACGGCTGTAGTTTCAGTTCCAGATAAACGGTGTTACTTCCGGATGCTCCTCGGCAGAGTCCCAGTGCTGCAGACCCACCGCAGCGGATAGAAAGACTGTTCTGAAACATTTCTTTCACCACGCGGAACAGCCAGTCGATTCCTGCTTCATTGTATCTCGCACAGCCAAATTCCACGATTCCCTCTTCCACCGGTTTATCAGCCATCTGAAGTCTCTTTCCATTCAGATAACTTCCGTGTCCTCGCACAGCCACATACATATCGTCCACATATGGATGATATACAAATCCGGCGATCATCTGCTCTCCATGGGCCAGACCAACCGACACACAGCTGTGATGATAATCAAACATAAAGTTCGTAGTTCCATCGATCGGATCTATGTAGAAAGTAAATTCACCCTCTGCATCAGCACCAGCGTTTCCTTCCGTGTCTTCTTCCCCGAAGAAAGCAGCTCCCGGAAGAATCTCACCCAGACCTTTGATCAGAAATCTCTGGATCGCTGTATCATAATCCGTGCAGAAATTTGCAAGTCCCTCTTTTTTGTGGATATTTTCCTCACCCGGTCTCGCCTTCAACATTTTCTGTCCGGCTTCTCTTACCAGTTTCTCGATTGCAGCATATCTTGGTTCCGAACATTCCGGCGCAATCGCCTCTTCCGGAAGGCTTCCCTCTACGACTGTAACAGTTTCCGCAGTGTTTTCCACATCTGCTTCCTTCTGTGCGACATTTTTCCACGGGATAACATCCCAGCCGCCTATTCTCTTCACGCCGAAAACAATTCTTTTTCTGGTTCTCTCAAATCCCCAGTAGATCACTCCACCGAGCATTCCGCCAAGCGTATTAAAGAAAAGATCTGTCAGCTGAAACGTTCCAATTTTCAAAAAAAGCTGGCAGGTTTCAATTCCAAGTGAAAAGCAGAAACTGATCTCAAAACTGTTCAACAATACTTCCTGAATTCTTTTATCCTTTGTGTGATCTTTTTCTTCTCTCGCCCAGAAAAGAAAAATAATAAACGGCATAAACAGTATCAGATTCTCAAAATTCTCCGTATACAGCTGTCCGTTATAATGCAGTCCCCAGATTCCGATCACGTTTTCCAGCGGATTTCCCCAGACGCTCCGACAGAATAACGTACGAAAAAGCAGCATGCAGGTATAAAACACAAGGAAAAAGTGTCTGCGAAACCAGCTGCTTTCTTTAAACTGCCAGATCCACGCTCTGGCTACCGGTCCAACACCCTGCTTCCTTCCCAGCATATAGACACACATGATCAGAACCGCGATAAGCAGCGATGCGCCTGCTGCCTGATAGACTGCTCCAAGAACATCCACCAGCACATTTACAAAATACTTCATATCTTCCCTCTCTCTCCGATCAGTTCATAATAAAAAATATATTGCTGCATAATGCCTCTCATGCCATGATATCTTCTGTTCGGAAAACCTCTGCGATAATGTTCGTCAAGAACCTGCCGGATATGCGTATCGATCGGGAATGCATCCATGTGATGCAATGCAAACAGACAAATGCAGTCTGCTACTTTTTCGCCTACTCCACTGAGCTTCATCAGTTCTTTTCGTGCTCTGCGATAATACTTCATCTGATACAGTTTTTCCAGTGAAACTTCTCCCTCCAGAATGCTTCGCGTTGTCTCCACGATATATCTGGCACGGTATCCCATTCCAAGCCTCCGCAGTTCTTCTTCTGTCGCCCCGGACAACTGCTGCGGTGTCGGAAAGGAATAATATTCGGTATCTCCTGCTTTCAGTTTCTCCCCATATCTGACACAAAGCCTCTCGATACAGCTCCGGATTCTGGAAATATTATTCTGCTGCGAGATCAAAAAAGTAATGATCATTTCCCAAAGATCCTGTCGCAGAATACGGATTCCCTTTCCGCACTGTACCGCCGCACTCAGATACGTGTCCCTCGGATTCACCTTTTCAATATATCGTCCATAGTCCGAATCAATATCAAAATACGGTACCCAATAACAGATAAATTCTACATCACTGCAATAAAAATTTACAATGCTTCCTGCCTGAGATATTTTCAGATATTTATCCCCGGCAACCAGTTCATATGTGTTATTTTCTGCCGTCTCGTGCATACGGAAGCACTGTCCCGACCGGCAGATTTCTCTCAGGCTGAAATTATCCAGCTCTACTGTAATCATGTTTTTCTCCGATCCCTTAATTACTGACTTTCGTAATTTTTACATCTGGTGTCTCACTACCCTGTACTCATCCCCATTACGATAATACGGACATTCTTTATATTCTGTACTGATAAAGCGGTAGTATTCATCCTCATCCAGATTCACATCGCAGTAATAGCTTTCACTTTCTTCATCATATACATAATTTGCACAGTAATCACAGCTTGTTGCACTCAAAACAATTCCTCCAACAGATTTATTTTACACCAGATTGTTTTCTGACCGATTCTGTTTATTCCCAAATCTTCCATGGAGCCTGTCCACTCTGCCACAATGCCTCCAGAAGATTCTTTTCACGCAGAGTATCCATACACTGCCAGAATCCTTTGTGGCGATATGCATTCAGCTGTCCCATGCGGGCTGCCTCCACGAGCGGTTCTTTTTCAAATACAGTCTGGTCTCCTTCGATCAGATCAATAATGGACGGCTCCAGCACCATAAATCCGGCATTTATCCATCCTCCGTCTTCTTTTTTCTTCTCTTTAAAATTCGTGATCGTTCCATCATTCTGAATATCCAGGATACCAAATCGTCCTCCCGGCTGTGCTGCTGTAATCGTCGCCATTTTACCATGGGAACGGTGATATTCCAGAAGTTCTCTGATATTTACATCTGCAACTCCGTCACCGTAAGTGAGCATAAACGTATCTCCATCCAGATACTCTTTTACGCGTTTGATACGACCGCCGGTCATAGTATTCAGACCGGTATCAACCAGCGTTACCTTCCATGGTTCCAGCACGTTATTGTGCACGATCATTTTATTTTCCTGTGTAAAATCAAATGTGATATTGCTGTTATGAAGATAGTAATCTGCAAACCACTCCTTGATCACATGCTGCTTATATCCACAGCAGATTACAAATTCATTAAAACCATACGCAGAATACATCTTCATGATGTGCCATAAGATCGGCTTCTCCCCGATCTCGATCATTGGCTTTGGCTTAAGATGACTCTCCTCACTGATCCTTGTCCCAAAACCACCCGCTAAAATAACAACCTTCATAAATACTCTCCAATTCCTGAAACTACATTCCTGCCAATACCCCTATTCTAATACAAACCCCTGCAAAAATAAACCCTAACCTTTCCCCATTAAGCTTCTATCACCAATCCCGTTGTGCCTTTAGCTTTCTTAATCTCAATAGTCTCCCGGTTCTTTCCCTGCCCATATAAAAACTTCAGAATAAAAAAACGTCCTTCCTGCATCTGCTATTCAGACGCCTGAAGAAATTTGTAGAAGTACTTAAGAAGAAAATAATATTTTACCCCGAAAAATGATGCTGTCTGAGCTTTGCGAGTTCATCATTTTTCGGGGTGCTTTTTATATTATTTTATTCTGCTAGTACTTCTGAATTTCTGAATTGTCTGAAATACAGATGCAGGAATGACGTTTTTAATGTTATGAATTTTTTTACTCCTTATGCTCCTCAGCCCACAGTTTATCCGCAACCGGAGCCCACTCCTCGGCATAATGAACACACTTACTGCAAAGATGTTCTGCTGTCTCCTGAGACTGCAGATCTGTTGAATGTGCACCACTTTCTTTTACGATACGCTGCAGGATCTCTGGATTCTCAAGCATCGGGCATGGACGAAGCATGTTATCGTTAAACGGCTGGTTGTTATGGTAAGCCATGAATAACGGCTGTTTCAGAATCTCAAGGATTGTATTCTCATGAATGTTTCCATTGGAATAATGGATAAATACACAAGGTTCTGCATCACCATTTGCATTGATGTGGAAGTAGTTTCTTCCTCCGGCGATACATCCACCAACAAATTCTCCATCATTCTGGAAGTCCATAGTGAAGATTCCAGGGCCATGTTCCATGTTACGGATCTCTCTTACACGGTTCTTCACATAAACACGCTGTTCCGGATTCAGCAGCAGATCAACAGATGCTGCATTTCCAACCGGCATGTAATGGAAGTACAGAGCATAACGGCAACCCTTATCAACAAGCATCTTAATAAACTCATCACTGGTAACGCTCTTATAGTTGGCACTTGTATAGCAGATTGATGTACCAAATACAAGTCCATGCTCTTTCAGCAGATCCATGGCATGCATAACCTTATTGTACACACCTTCTCCACGACGCATATCGTTAACATCCGGCTCACCCTCAACGCTTAAGGCAAGAAACAGGTTTCCAACTTCCTGCATCTGTTTGCAGAGTGCTTCATCAACCAGTGTTCCATTTGTATATGCAAAGAATACACAGTCATTGTGTTTTCTGCAGAGTTCGATGATGTCTTTCTTTCTTACCATCGGCTCTCCACCTGTCATCATATAGAAATAAACTCCCAGTTCTTTACCCTGTGTAACGATTGAATCCATATCGTCAAAGGACAGGTTCAGCTTGTTTCCGTATTCTGCTGCCCAGCATCCTGTACAATGCAGGTTACATGCACTGGTAGGATCCATCAGAATGATCCACGGGATATTACATTTATGTATTTCTCGCATCTCATGAATTGTTTTTGTTCCATTATAGAAAGCCTCAAATCCAAGATTCATCAGAGTTGTCTTCAGAACATTAGGATGGAGTTCCTGTACCATGGAAGTTATATAACGATTCAGTGTATATTCCGGATTACAGGCAACTTTCCTGAGATAATCCCAGTTCACACCCTTTCCAAAATCTTTTAAATACTTCTCAGCAGTGTCGATAATTTTCTCATAAGCTGTCTCAGGATTCTTATTCACCTGATCAACAGCATAATCCATTACTCCTGCGAAAACCTTCTTAGCTGCTGCATGTTTAATCTTGTTCATTGGTATTTCCTCCATCTCTGGCAATATTTTTTTATCTTTCTACATTATATTCAGATAAACTTTCTATTTTCAATGGACAAAAAATGGTCAGTGGGGAAATTTCCCCACCAACCCATTATTTAAGCAATATTATTACTACGTTTAATCTATATGATATACATAGGAATCTTTTCTTGGTGCAGCCTTCGGTGCCGGACCGTCCGCATAACCCAGAATGCAGTGTCCGATCCCTTCATAATCACCTTCGATTCCAAGGGATTTCAGGATTTCTTTTCCTTCTTCACTTTCAAATTCTTCTTTTGCTCTGTGGATCCAGCAGCTTCCGATTCCCTGCTCTTCTGCTTCCAGCATCAGATTTCCCATAACAAGACTTCCGTCATAGACACATGTTGGTCTGCTCTTATCAGCCAGCACGATCAGAACAACCGGTGCTCCATAAAATGGATCCATATTTTCAACACCCATAATCTTTGCATTCATTGCAGAAAGCTTATCACGAAGTTCTTTGTTCGTTACAGCAATGATGATCGGAGACTGTTTTCCCATTCCTGTTGCCGCATAAGTTCCTGCTTCGATGATCTTCTCCAGCTTATCCTGTGGAATCATATCACTCCTGTATTTACGGATACTTCTTCTGCTTTTGATTTTGTCAAGTACTTCACTCATGATAAATACCTCCCTGTGATCATTTATTTAGTGGGTGTTCTCACCACCCATATTCCTGCCTACATCATATAATCAGGAAACTTTTTCGTCAAGAATTTCCACCTGTCATATATGCAGATCATCCAGATTTTTTAGTGTTTCAAACGGAATCGTTCCTCCAAAAAGATCCAATGCGCTGCCAACGGTAACATCCAAACGATCTTTTCCATGCTTTTTCAGAAGTTTCAGATCTTCCATGCTTCCGACACCTCCCGCATAAGTCACCGGTCGCTGTGTATAGTCAGAAAGCAGGTCCGCCAGTTCTGTTTCAATTCCATTTGCCTTTCCCTCGACATCTACCGCATGCACAAGGAATTCATCACAATGATTTCCCAGTTCTTCCATTACTTTGAGTGTCACCGGTACATTTGTAAATTTCTGCCAACGATCTGTCACAATAAAAATACTGATCGTCTTTTTTACGGCAAGCTTAAGTCCAGGATCCAGATGCTCTTTTCCTG
>ENA-OPZZ01000858-OPZZ01000858.1-human-gut-metagenome-genome-assembly--contig:-NODE-858-length-21415-cov-3.705703_pt1 | contig 21415 bp, 18 predicted proteins | sample MGYA00242487_ERZ504511 | MGnify/ENA primary metagenome ERZ504511 (study PRJEB26092, sample SAMD00036241) | human gut metagenome | host: Homo sapiens | study: EMG produced TPA metagenomics assembly of... | reverse complement strand
CCGCCATCTGCTTTTTCATTCGCCTGCAAAGCCTGGTTCAAAAGCTCATTTCCATCCGGATCAAGTACCCGGATGCTGATGTAAGTACCATCCAGATAAAAATGCGGTGTGGTACTATTTACCGTCCAGGTCAGTTTTTGCATGTTTGTATCAATCTTGACGGATGCTACGGATGCATCCCCAAGGCCAAGCATCTTGATCTGCATATCGTCTGCCAGCGGATTTCCGGTTTGTCTGGTATAGGAGACTGTTTTTGATACGTTTCCGGCGGATGCGATCAAATATTCGTTATCGTACTGATAAGCAGTTGTCTTTGGCAGCGGCATCTCAAGCTCATAGATACCGACCGGAAGTTCCAGCTGTATTTCACCTGAAGAAACAGTCACTTCTTTTACAATCTTGCTGCCGTTTTTGATCCGGATCGTTTTGCCTTTGATCTGTGTCAGATCATCGATCTGAATATTCAAACGGACTTTGCTGGTATATCCGGTATCTGCCAGGTCATCGGTGCTTACCAGACTGTAGATGCCGTCCAGTCCAAGTGCTACCCTTGTTTTCTCACACGCAGCATCGTCCGGGATCAGTTCCTTGAGATAATAGATCATCGGCTTGTCCATCGCATAGACCTGATCGGCAATCTTTCCTGACGGGAGGATATGCCAGGATGCAAAGTAAGGAAGCACGTTATAATCCAGGCTGTCCAGACTTTCCGCAAGGGCGTCGGATGATCCCATTTTTTTGCCGGTTTTATAATAAACTTCCCGGTAATGAGAATGCATTGCGGAAACAGCCTGCTGCGGACCGAGTTTGTCCATGAGGTTGGTAAACATATAAAGGCTTACGTTGTAATGCCATGGATCGGATACAATATCGGCAAACGTATTGCTTGAAGCAAGGCTTTCTTTCATGCGGTTTCCAAGCTGTGCATAACGTTCACTTTTTGTGCCGGAAAACTCACCGAGCAGCCAGCCAAAATCCTCAGCCGGGCGATAAGTCGGCTCAAAATAATAGCCCAGAATATTGTTGGTCGTTTCCACAAAAGGATTTTCCTGTGCTGCGATCGCACCCTCGTATCCATGACCAAATTCATGAAGAGAAAGCCAGTCCCGCACTAGGTATGTCTCAAGACTTTTTCCATTATAAGCACTGTGGTCGGTTGTATAATAAGCCTGCCCTGCCCCATGGGCATTTGCTTTGATGAAAAATTTTGCACGGATATCCTGATTCCATGGATCTTTTGCATAATAGTCAAGACCGGAATAAGCATCGTACTGTTTTACAAAGGATGCATACCAGTCCAGCATCTCATCCAGTGTTTTAAAACGGTAAACTTCTTTTTTGTTGCCATAGGAAGAGTTCAGAATGTTATTCTTATCACAGATCGGAACAAGGAACGTTGCGGCACTTCCCTCTATGATCGCAAATGGTGCCTGGCTTTTATCCCAGGACTCAAAAAACGCCTGCTGAGAATCTCCATAACGATAGTATGGGATTTCTTTCAGATCGTCGGTCCATCGGTATTCGATAACCGGCTGAACGGCCGTATTTTTCGGTGTTGTGATAAACGGCACGCTGTCGGCACTTTCTTCTCCATTATCACCGGTGAACGTATTGGATAAAGTCACCCAGCTGCCATCTTTTGGAATGGTCGCGGAAGACTCTGTCTGCGAATCATCGTTTTTAAACTGAACAGTAAGATCCTGCTGAAATTCCTCTGCATTGACGATACGGATCTGAAGACTGCTCCCATGCGGCATCCACAGTCCGAGATTCTGACGGTCGTGATAATAGCCACGGTTGAAACTGATGCCGGTCAGATGTGATGCATCCGGAAGTGTATACAAAATACGCTGAATGCTTTTCTCTTCTTCAGATGCATTTCTATCCAGCACCGTAACCTGCGTATCGAGTGCAGCAGTATGCTGATCCGAATCGGTTACACTTCGGGAGAGCACATAAGTTCCTGTTTTGGACGTATTGACACTTCCGCTGCTTTTGATCACGGACGTAAGATCGCCATCCTCCTGGTCATCCGCAAGCATACGCTCCCAGTTCTGATCAGAAGTTTCTCCCTGATAAACCCAGGTTTTTGTGACACCGGAAAGCTGAGGCATACGATAGGCATCATCCATCGCTTCTGCTTTTGTTCCAAGCATCAGAAAAGCTGTTACAGCTGTCATGGCAGCCAGTTCCCACTTTTTCTTTTTCATATAAATAATATCCTCCTATTTTTGTTTTCTTTGTCACTTTTCCCTCTTCAAAAGCACAAAGGATTTGTCTGATTTTAACATATGCTGTCATGGTATAGCAAGCTTTTCCAAAGAAATATTGTTCTTCTCCCGATAAAATGTTATGATAGTAAAAAATGTCGGGATCAAAAGTCAGAAACATCAATGTGCTTGCACAGGAGCGGTTTATGGCTTTAGGATCCGTACGGCATCTTTTGACTCAAACGTCTTAATATTCAGAAAGTGAGGAAATTGATATGGCACTTGACGGAACCGTCATCTCCTGCATGGCATGGGAACTGAATCATGCTCTTGCAGGCGGAAAAATCAACAAAATCGCACAGCCGGAAAAAGATGAGCTGATGCTTACTATAAAAAATAACCGTAAACAATACCGTCTTCTTGTTTCTGCCAGTGCGAGCCTTCCGCTGGTCTATCTGACAGATCAGAACAAGACCGGTCCTATGACTGCCCCGAATTTCTGTATGCTGCTGCGTAAGCATATCGGAAGCGGACGCATCCTCAGGATCTGGCAGCCTGGCATGGAACGTATCTTAAATATGGAGATTGAGCATTTAAATGAACTGGGTGATATCTGCCGCAAGCTTCTGATTATCGAGCTGATGGGCAAGCACAGCAATATTATTTTCTGCCAGGAGGACGGCATGATCCTGGACTCCATCAAACATGTCTCCGCACAGGTCAGCTCCGTGCGTGAAGTCCTTCCGGGGCGGATGTATTTTATCCCGGAAACGCAACATAAGTACGATCCACAGACGATCACAGAAGAAGAATTTTTCAGCAGTGTCTGCCAGAAGCCGATGCCGCTCTCAAAGGCGATCTATACAACTCTGACCGGTATCAGTCCGCTGATTGCCGAAGAACTCTGCCACCGCAGCAACCTGGAGTCGGATCAGAGTGCAAATTCTTTTCAGGAGATCGAGCAGATCCACCTTTTCCATACCCTGAAACGGATGATGGAGGATCTTGAAACCCATGCTTTTATGCCGAATATTGTCTATGACGGAAAAGTTCCGCTGGAATATGCAGCCTTTTTGCTTACCCAGTATCAGGACATGCACACGGAAACTTACGATACGATGTCAGAAGTCCTGGAAAGGTATTATGCGGAAAAGAATACGATCACACGCATCCGCCAGAAATCTTCCGATCTTCGCCGTATCGTCCAAACGGCACTTGATCGCAGCCGTAAAAAATACGATCTTCAGAAAAAACAGTTAAAGGACACGGAAAAACGCGATAAATTCCGCATTTACGGAGAACTTTTAAACACGTATGGATATGAAGCAGTACCTGGAAGCAGGGAACTTTCCGCAGTGAACTATTACACCGGTGAAACGGTAAAAATACCGCTCGATCCGACACTGACTGCACAGGAAAATGCCAAAAAATATTTCGACCGTTACGGAAAACTGAAACGTACCTACGAGGCACTGGAACATCTGATCAAAGAGACAAAAGAAGAGATCCAGCATCTGGAATCCATTTCCACAGCTCTTGATATTGCCCTGAATGAAGAAGATCTGGTACAGGTCAAAGAAGAAACTGACACAGTACGGCTACATCCGCCGGAAATACACCGGAAAGCGTGTGAAGATCACATCAAAAACCCGTTCCACTATCTTTTACTTTCGGATGGTTTATGATATCTATGTCGGAAAAAAATTAATTTATCAGAACGAAGAACTGACCTTTAAATTTGCCACCGGAAATGACTGGTGGTTCCATGCAAAAGGTGCCCCGGGATCGCATGTTATTGTGAAAGCAGGTCAGGGGCTGCCGCCGGACCGTACCTTTGAAGAAGCCGCAAGGCTGGCTGCCTGGTATTCCAGCCACCGCGGTGCAGACAAGGTGGAGGATTGACTATGTTGAGAAAAAACAGGTGAAAAAAGTAAACGGCGGAAAACCGGGGTTTGTGATCTATCACACCAATTATTCCATGGTGATCGATTCTGATATCAGCGGTATCCGACAGGTAAAAGAAAAATAACGCAAAAAAAGAAGCACTGCTGCATAACTACTATGCCTCGGTGCTTCTTTTTCCAAAAAACAGTAACGGAATACTGATCAGAAACGGCAGATAATACGTTGCCATGCGATACAGGATCATTGCTGCACCGCAGACGGACTTTTCTGTCATAGAGCCAAACAGCATCAGAAAGACCAGTTCCGTCGAACCTGTGCCGCCGGAACTTGGGATCACTCCGATCAGCAGCTGCATGACGGATGAAAAAGCCAGACATTCCAGAACAGAAAGTGGCAGCCTTTCTCCGGTAACTGCAAAGATGGCAACCGCAGGAAGTGCATACAGACAGGTCATTTTACTGCATTTCGAAAAATCAGTCCTATCCACTGCTGTTTATCTTTGATTACCACACTCCCGACTCTGGAAAAATCTTCCATCTGTGCAATTCCGGCTTTTGCCTTTTCTTTGATTTTTCCTTTTTGATATGATCGCTGCAGCGAAGCAGCCACGGTGCAAACTTCTGATTGATGCAGAACATAGTCAGAAAGAGCAGTATAGCAAAGCTGACCCCGAATCCTGTCAGCAGATAATTTTTCTCCAATCCCGAAACCTGAAAAAGAACCGTATGAAAAAAACAAAGCATCACTGCTGCATAGAGTACAATCGTCAGCTTATGTGATACATACTCCATCGTCAGGATTCCAAATGATTTCCCTGGTTTGATCTGGCTTTCCTGATACAGATCATAGATCTGGGCCGGTTTCGTCCCCGCCGCAAAGGTCGTAACATTAAAAAACACCACCATATATGCCAGGCGGATGGCCTGCCACAAAGTACATTTTTCACGGTTTTTCACAATCATATAATGAAGTACCCAGCCATCCAGCAGTATATAAAGATTGCCGAAGATCACAAGGATCAACAGGGCTTTTTTTGTCTGCCTGGAAAAGCTGGGTTTTGATTTCACCTAAGGAATCATGAAAAATCAGGTATAAAACCAGTATCAGAAACAACGTTGCCAGAATGGCTATTATAAAATGTTTCTTTTTATTTTTCATATCCAAAATCTATGCTGTAAAAACAGCTGTGCAAATGTTTTATTTTGCTACGATGTTTACAATCTTCTTCGGAACATAGATCTCTTTGATAATGTTTCCGGAAAGTTTGTCACCGAGAACTTCTTTTGCTTTTGCGATCGCATCTTCTTTGCTGATGTCAACCGGAATGGAGATGACTGCTTTTGTCTTTCCATTTACCTGCACCGGAATTTCGACTTCGTCATCTTTCATTGCTTCTTCATCATGAGCCGGCCATTCGTGGTGGAATACAGAATCCGTATGACCCAGTTCCTCCCAGAGCTCTTCTCCCATATGCGGTGCAAATGGTGCCAGAAGCAGAACGGCTGCTTCCAGAGTCTCTTTGTCCATGCCGCCTTCTTTCTTGGCGATCGCGATCAGGTTGTTGTTGCACTCCATGAAACCGGAAATAACCGTATTCAGACTGAAGCCCTCCAGACGGGTTGTGATCATGTGGATCATCTTATGGCGTGCTTTGATCATTTCTTTGCTTGCTTTGATATTTTTATCTTTGTTGTCCATAACCAGGTTCCAGAAACGGGACAGGAAACGGTATACACCTTCGATACCGCGGTCATCCCACTCTGCATCCAGTTCCGGCGGACCTACAAACAGTTCGTACATTCTCAGAGAATCACAGCCGTAATCGCGTACCAGATCATCCGGAGAAATGACATTTCCTTTGGACTTGCTCATCTTGATGCCGTTCTTACCGGTGATCATACCCTGGTTGAACAGTTTGTGGAACGGTTCGTCAAAATCAATCACTCCGATATCGTACAAGAACTTGGTATAAAAACGGGAGTACAGAAGATGCAGTACAGCATGTTCTACACCGCCGATGTACATATCTACCGGAAGGTACTTGTCTGCTTTTTCTTTGGATACCAGTTCTTTATCGTTATGTGAATCTACATAACGCAGGAAATACCAGGAAGAACCTGCCCACTGCGGCATGGTGTTTGTCTCACGTTTTGCGGCGGCACCACATTCTGGGCATTTGCAGTTTACCCAGTCTTCGATCGCTGCCAGCGGTGATTCGCCGGTACCGGTCGGTTCGTAGGATTCTACATCCGGCAGACGCAGCGGAAGCTCTTCTTCCGGAACCGGAACGTTTCCGCATTTCGGGCAGTGTACGATTGGGATCGGTTCACCCCAGTAACGCTGACGGGAGAATACCCAATCACGCAGTTTGTAGTTTACGGTCTTGCGTCCGATACCCATCTTCTCGATGATATGCGGAGCTTCCTTTTTCAGGACTGCGGATTCCATACCGTTCCAGTCGCCGGAATTGATCATGGTTCCGGAAGCTTCGGTGTAAGCTTCTGTCATGTTTTCAATTGCTTTGCCGTCTTTTGCGATAACCTGGATAATCGGGATATCAAATTTTTTAGCGAACTCAAAGTCACGGTCATCATGAGCCGGTACACACATGATCGCACCGGTACCGTAATCTGCCAGTACATAGTCGGACAGCCAGATCGGAACCTTTGCTCCGTTCAGCGGATTAGTCGCATAGCTTCCGGTAAATACACCAGTCTTTTCCTTATCCTGCATACGGTCCACGTTGGATTTCATGGATGCTGCATAGATATAAGCATCAACGGCTTCTTTCTGATCCGGTGTTGCAAGACCTGCTGCCAGTTTGTGCTCCGGAGCCAGTACCATGAAAGTTGCACCGTGAAGGGTATCCGGTCTTGTCGTATAGACTGTAATCTTTTCATCTTTTCCTTCTACCGGAAAATCTACTTCTGCACCGTAAGATTTTCCGATCCAGTCAGCCTGCATTTTCTTTACTTTTTCCGGCCAGTCCAGTTTGTCCAGATCATTCAACAGACGGTCTGCATATTTTGTGATACGCAGCATCCACTGACGTAAGTTTTTCTTGGTGACCGGTGTGCCGCATCGCTCGCAGCAGCCGTTTACCACTTCTTCGTTTGCCAGACCTGTTTTACAGGATGGACACCAGTTGATCGGAAACTCCTTTTCGTATGCAAGCCCTTCTTTGAACATTTTTACAAAGATCCACTGTGTCCATTTGTAGAAGTCCGGATCCGTGGTATTGACTTCACGATCCCAGTCATAAATAGCTGCGATCTCGTTGATCTGACGTTTGATGTTGGAAATGTTCTTTGCGGTGGAGATGGCCGGATGCTGACCGGTCTTGATTGCATAGTTCTCTGCCGGAAGACCGAATGCATCCCATCCCATCGGATGGATCAGGTAATATCCCTGCATCATTTTGTAGCGGCTCCATACATCGGAGATCACATAACCTCTCCAGTGACCTACGTGAAGACCATTTCCTGACGGATACGGAAACATATCCAGACAATAATATTTCGGCTTTTTGCCATCATCGACATTTACCGGATTTTCTTCCCATTTCTGACGCCATTTTTTTTCAATGGCTTATGGTTATAAGGCACTGCCATTTTCTTTTCCTCCTGAAAGTTAAATTCTTATAAATAATTAAAACTATCTGTTATTTTACCCCAATATATTCGCTTTTGTCAATAGATGGCAAAAAAGTGAATTGACGCAAAAATCAGAATGAACTATAGTAATATCAGGGACAAAACGAAGCATTTGCTGCCCGAGATTGTTCGAAGTATGATAAAGGAGTTGTTTCTATTATGAGTCCACAAATCAGAAGATCTGTTTTTTCCTGGAAAAATCTGGTCGCTGCTTTTCTCTGTACCCTTGGCATTTTTTCCATGGCGATCGTGTTTACCCTGCATTTTCGCCCTCTTTATTATTTTGACATTGATCATCTTGATATTCCTGCCACGAGTGGTTATTCAGAGGAAGTGATCCGCAGAAATTACGATGAGCTGATCGACTATAATTCCATTTCTGGTCCATCCAGGCTTACGTTTTCAGACTTTATGATGTCAGAAAAAGGTGAGATCCATTTTGAAGAGGTGAAACGTATTTTCCTGAATATCGAATACGCTTCCTTCGTCCTGGTCCCGCTTACGCTTCTGCTGACCGCATGGCAGATCCGAAAGAAAAACGCTCCCTTCTTTGCCGTTTTATCCGCATTTCCGACGTTCCTTGTGGTGATCGTCGGCTCGCTTGTCGCTTTGAACTGGGATTTTTGTTTTGTACTGTTCCATAAGATCCTGTTCCGCAATGATTACTGGATCTTTGACCCGGCGTGCGATCCGGTCATCACGATCCTGCCGGACGCTTACTTTCTTCACGCCGCCGCTTTGATCCTGCTGTGTGTTCTTGCGGCAAGTCTTTTCTCTTTGCTGCTCTTCCGTCTGCTTCGCAGAAAGATCAGCAATAGTGCGAAATGATCATCTGAAGGCTCTTTCTTCCACGGTATTCATTGACAGATGGATAATAGATGAAAGAAAGGGTCACTGCATTTTCCTGCCCCTGGAAACATTTTTCTGTTTCGGATTCTCCGTGTTTCTGCATAATATAAGTCAGAATCTGTTCGATGTCACCAAAATACAGGGCATCCATGACGGTGCCATGCTGACTTCGCACCTGCATTTTCAGCGTGTTTCTGTTCTTTCCTAAAATCCGCATACTTAAAATATTTAGATTTTTTTCGGCAAACAAAGGCTTTTCATTTCCTTTTCCAAATGGTTCCAAAACAGAGAGTTCCTCGATCAGATGTTCGGTGACATAGCCGATCGGCATCGGTACATCGATCGTGATCTTCGGGATAAAATCTTCTTCTGTCAGTGTGGTATGCTCATTTAAAAAAGTACGGAATTTTTCCACATTTTCTTTTGGAAGCGACAGTCCGGCTGCCATCGGATGTCCGCCGTATTTTGTGTAGAGCTCTTTGCATTTTGACATCTCTTCAAACATGGAATAGGCCTCGATCGAACGTCCGGAGCCTTTGACACCGTCGATGCTGTCCGTTAGAACGAACACCGGTTTGTTGTAGCGTTCCCGGATACGCCCGGCGATGATCCCGGCCAGGCTTTCATGGCAGTCCGGAAGATAGACAACCAGGACTTTATCCTGGCTTCTGCCCTCTTTTTCAATCCATCCTATGGCTTCTTCTGCCCCTGTCTGTGTCATATCTTTTCGCTCGTCATTAAGTGTTTTCAGTTCTGCCGCCATCACATCTGCCTTTGCCCTGTCTTTCTGAAGCAGCAGGCTTAGAGAGCGTTTCGCAGTGTCCAGTCTTCCGCCAGCGTTGATGCACGGTCCCAGTACAAACCCGATATGGTAGGATTTGATCTCTTTTTCTTCCAGTCCGCAGGCACGGATCAGGGATGCCATCCCGACATTCTGTGTATGGTTCAGTCGCTTTAAACCTTCTTTGACCAGGATCCGATTTTCCCCGATCAGATCCATGACATCCCCGACGGTTGCAAAACCGGCAAACTCCAGAAATTCTTCCGTTTCTTCTTTTGGGATACCATAAGCTTCATAAAGACAGCAGATCACTTTATAGGCAACGGCTGCACCGCATAAGTGCTTGAACGGATAAGGGCAGTCTGCCTGCCTTGGATTGACTACGGCATCCGCAGGCGGTACTTCTTCCTGTACTTCGTGATGGTCGGTGATCAGAATGGTCATGCCAAGACTTTTGGCTAGTTTTGTCTGTTCCACAGCTGCAATTCCATTGTCACAGGTCAGAATGGTATCGACTCCTTCTTCATATGCATAGCGGATCAGGTGTTCGTTGATGCCATAGCCGTCTTTCATACGGTCCGGGATCTCCACATCTGCATTGGCATGACAGCGACGCAGTCCTCTCAGCAGAATATAGGAGGCATTCACGCCATCAATATCATAATCGCCGATGATACGGATTTTTTTCTGTTCTTTTATTTTACACATCAGAATCTCTACCAGTTTATCTGCATCTTTCAGCAGATGCGGATCATAGAAATCTTCTTTTGTTCCGTAAAGATACTGCCGGATTTCCGGTTCACCTACAATATCACGATTTCGGATCAGCCTTGCAGTCACCTGGTCGATCCCGAATTTTTCTGCTATTGCCTGAAAATCGGCACGCTTTGCAGAGACAACCCATTTTTCCATAGTAAAAGTCCTTTCTGAAAAAAGATGCCCTTTCGCCGAACAGAGGGAAAGAGCATCTTTTTTATTTTGAAGAAGCAGAAAACTTATTTGTTTTTGCTTTTGAATTTGGTTTTCAGTGTATACCACAGCGGACCGGAAATGCATACAGAAGAGAATGCACCGGCAACGATACCAACCATCAGAGGCGCTGCAAATTCACGGATCGACGGAACGCCGAGAATGAACAGTGCTGCGATCGTGATGAAGGTTGTCAGAGAAGTATAGATACTTCTTGTAAGAGTCTGTGTGATACTTCTGTTTACGATCTCTTTCAGTGCTTCGTCACTGTGTTTCTTTGAGTTACCCAGGTTTTCACGGATACGGTCAAAGATAACAATAGATGCGTTGATAGAGTATCCGATGATCGTCAGCATGCAGGCAATAAATGTATTACCGACAGAGATTCTGGCGATCGCATAGAATGCCAGCACGATCAGTACGTCGTGGAGCAGAGCCAGAACGGCACTTGCACCGAAACGGATATCTTTGAAACGCAGCCAGATGTAGATCAGCATGCAGATGGCTGCAATGATAACCGCAACGATCGCATCCTGACGCATTTCATTACTTACGGTAGAAGAAATGCTCTCTGCGGTGATTGTGGATTCATCCACACCAAATTTTTTATTCAGTTTCTGGCTAAGCTCGGTTCTTTCATCCAGAGACAGTTCTCTTGTCTTTATGATAACCTGATTGGAACCGCTTACCTTGGTAGCCTGGATATTTGCATCGCCGGTTACTTCCTGTACAACCGGTTTTACTTTTTCATCGATCTCTTCGATGGAGTAATCTTCGTTGAAGGTTACGTTTGTAGAAGTACCGCCCATAAACTCAAGGCTGTAGTTCAGTGCTTTTCCACCGCCCTGGCTGTGGATCAGCATGGAAGCCGGACCGGAGATCATGCATACGACCGCGATCGCAAAGAATACTTTCTTATGTTTCAGGAAATCAATGGTGTCATGCTTTTTCGGACAGCCATAATATTTCACATCCTGGAATCCAAGGGCAAAGAATGCCTTTGCCAGATATCTGGAGATAACCAGTGCAGAGAACATGGAGAGGATGATACTCATCGCCAGTGTGTATGCGAAACCTTTTACGGAACCGGTTCCCATGATACCCAGCACGATCGCTGCGATCAGGGTTGTGATATTTCCGTCCAGGATTGCAGACAGAGCTTTTTTGAAACCGATATCGATCGCACTTTTAACAGATCTTCCGGCTGCGATCTCTTCACGGATACGTGCATAGATGATAACGTTTGCATCGACCGCCATACCAATACCGAGGATGATACCTGCGATACCCGGCAGAGTCAGTGTGATATCAAATGCATTTAAAGTAACCAGTGTCAGTACGGTGTACAGCAGCAGAGAGATCGCTGCAACAACACCTGGCAGCAGGTAAACAACCATCATAAAGATGCAGACAAGTGCCAGACCGATCGCTCCTGCTTTTAAGCTGGTGGAAATTGCAGCTTCCCCAAGCTGGGCACCTACGACGTTAGAACGCAGCTCCTGCAGTTCCAGGGACAGAGAACCGATACGGATGGAAGAAGCAAGGTTTTCTGCTTCCTGTGCATCTGCCATGCCGGTGATGACAGCAGAACCGTCTGTGATCGCACTCTGTACGGTCGGAGCACTGATGACATCACCGTCATATACAATATAGATGGATTTGCCGATATTTTCAGAAGTTGCATTTGCAAAGGCTGCGGCACCTTCACTGTTGAACTCCAGTTTTACAACGTTCTCGTTATTTTTCAGGTTATCCTGCTGAACGCCTGCTTCCGCAGATACGACCTGGCTTCCGTCTACGACAACGGTGCCGTCTTCCAGCTGGAACTGAAGGGAACCTGGTTTGCCAAGTTCTTCAAGAATGGTATTTGCATCGGATACACCAGGGATTTCGATGTTGATACGGTTCGTACCTTCCTGGTAAACCTGTGCTTCTGTGCTGTAGCCGTCAACACGCTGCTGCAGCTTGTAAATCGTGTCTTTCATATCTTCGGCAGACGGATTCTCATCACCCACTACCTCATATGTGATACTTTACACCGCCGGACAGGTCCAGACCAAGTGTGATGTTTTTTGGCAGCTCCCGTTCCGGTAGGTCCGAAGCCGACAGCTGTGGTGTAGGTCAAAAGCCCAAGAAACAGGGCGATCGCAACGACTACACCAATCGCTTTGTTCTTTTTCATGTTTCTTAATTCTCCTTTTCCTCGGCAGCGAGTGCTGCCTTTATCATGATCGCGCATTCGATACGCTTCCGCTGCAATTCACATCCGATATCATATGCATCGTTGATGGATTTGTGGAAATTCCAGGAGTTCGCCGCACATCCGCCGCTGCAGTAGAATTTTGCAAAACAGTTTTTGCACTTTTCTTTTGCATAGACATTGCAGTTTTTAAACTCAGCCTGGATCTGTGGTGTTTTGATACCTTCCTCCACATTTCCCATCAGGAACTGTTCTTCCCCGACGAACTGATGACACGGATAAAAATCACCCCACGGTGTGACAGCGAGGTATTCTGTTCCGGAGCCGCATCCGGAGAGGCGTTTGTAAACGCATGGACCTCCCGTCAGGTCTATCATAAAATGGAAGAAATTGAATCCCCTTCCTTCCTTATGACGCTTGATCATTTCCTTTGCCAGTCTGTCATATTCTTCGCAGATTGCCGGAATATCTTCTTCCCGCAGTGCGTACTCCTCTTCCGGCTGAGCAACAACCGGCTCCACGGAGATCTGTTTGAAGCCCAGATCTGCCAGATGCAGGACATCGGATGCAAAATCCAAGTTGTGTCTGGTAAAGGTCCCTCTTACATAATATTTATCCTGATGTCTGCTCTCCGCAAATTTTTCAAATTTCGGGAGAATCAGGTCATAGCTTCCTTTTCCTTTGCGGAACGGACGCATGTAGTCATGTACTTCTTTTCTGCCGTCGATGCTGAGTACGACATTTGCCATCTCACGGTTACAGAACTCCATAACCTCATCGTTTAACAGAACGCCGTTTGTAGTCAGTGTAAAACGGAAATTTTTGTTATGGATCTTCTCCTGCTCTCTTCCGTATGCAACCAGGTCTTTTACTACCTGCCAGTTCATCAGCGGCTCCCCGCCAAAGAAATCCACTTCCAGATTTCTTCTGCTTCCGGAATTTGCGATCAGGAAATCCAGTGCTTTTTTGCCGACTTCGTAGCTCATCAGGGCACGACGGCCATGATACTCACCTTCTTCTGCAAAGCAGTAACGACAGGCGAGGTTACAGTCGTGAGCAATGTGCAGGCAGAGTGCCTTCACAACAGTCGGACGGTTTTTAAATGCGTCGATTGCATTTTCATAGATATCTTCGGTAAACAGTGCCCCGGCTTCTTCCAGTTCATGACATTCTTCCAGTGCTTCTTCGATTTCTGCCGGAGCATAGCTGTTCGCAAGTGCTTTTAAGATCTCTTCTTTTGATTCATTTTTTTCGAGGTATGGCAGTACATCGTACACCACATCATCTACGATATGTACGGAACCGCTGTTTACATCCATAACGATGTTAAAGCCGTTGCTTTTATATTGATGGATCAACCCGTAATCCCCTTTCAGTTCTCCAGACGCTAAGAAACAGCGAGCAAGATGCCCGCTGCTTGCTTGTATGTCCTGTTATTATTTATTGCTTTCGCAGCTCTGATTTCCTACAGTGCAGGATGTCTTACATGCGGACTGGCAAGATGTCTGACATTCGCCGCATCCGCCTTTCTTTACTGTGTTCTGCAGACTTTTGGTATTTAATGTCTGAATATGTTTCATATTATCGCCTCCTTATCTTCGCTTACGCGGAAATTTAATTAGATTATAACATAATGTTCACAATAGTAAAAGCATTTTTTTTACAATAACACAACTTTTTCACAAATCCATGTTATAATAAGACACAATCATAGGATCGGCAACTGCGATCCGCATCCATTTTAATACAGTCGAAAGGAATAATTTAACTATGAAAAAGAAAGTTGCAACAGCTGCCATTGCAGCAATGACCATGACATTTCTGGCAGGGTGTTCTTCCAGGGGCACTTATGCCAAATACCTGACACTTGGCGAATACAAAGGTCTGAGCGTCACCAAAGTAAAAACGGAAGTAACCGATGACGATGTGGAGGCTGAGATTGAAAGTGCCCTGGATGAAAATGCGGAGTATACGGATGTAGACCGTGCCGCAAAAGACGGCGATCAGGTAAACATTGACTTCGACGGAAGCATTGACGGAGAAGCATGGGATTCGGATACCGACTACGATCTGGTGATCGGTTCGGAGGATTTCCAGCCGGAGTTCGAAGAACATCTGATCGGTGCAAAAGCCGGCGATACACTGGAATTTACGATCACGCTCTCGGATGATTACGATGGTGATTACGCCGGAAAAGATGCAGATTTCAAAGTAACGGTCAATGCGGTGCAGGAGATCAACGTTCCGGAACTGAATGACGATTACTGCAAGAAGTACACCGACTATGATACCGTTGATGAATACCGTGCCGGTGTCAGAAAAGATCTGGAAGAATATTACGATGAGACAAACACCGAGACGGCCCAGAATGATCTGCTCTCCCAGATCCTTGAAAACTCCAAAGTTTCCGGTTATCCGCAGGATCTCTACGATAAATGCAAAGAAGAATATGATGCCAACAACCAGATTCTTGCAGACATGTTTGGTATCGATGTCTCTGACATTGCAAGCTCCGAAGATAACGTCAAGAGTGCCGTAGAAGAAATGGTTTATACGGAAATGCTGACGACCGCGATCGCAGAAAAGGAAAATATCACCGTTTCGGATGATGAATACACCGACTACGTCAACTCCGTCTATGAGGAGAGCGGCTACACTTCCGCAGAAGAATATGAAGAAGATTACACCAAAGACGAGACAGTAAATACCATCCTCTATAATAAAGTCATGGATTTTCTGATGCAGAATGCAACCGTTACCGAAGTTTCTGAGGACGAGTACTATGAAGAAGATACCGAGATGGATGAGGAAGCGTACGATACCGAAGAAATCACGGAAAATGAGACAGATGCCGAAGATTTGGAGATGACAGAGTAATGTCCCCAAAAAAGAAAAGTATGTTGTTATTTCTGGTAGTTGCCCTCCTTCTTGTCCTGTCGCTTGTTGCTGTCTTTTTTCTGAACAGCCACAACGAACAGGGCGAGATCGCCCGTATTTATCAGGACGGTAAGCTGATCCGCGAAGTGTCACTGACCGATGTTGCCAGTCCTTATGAATTTCAGGTGGAGGCTTCGGATGGCGGCTACAACCTGATCCGGGTAGAAAAAGGGGCAATCGGCATCAAAGATGCCGACTGCCCGGACAAAATCTGCCAGCAGAGAGGCATGGTGTCGGATACCGGATATCCGGTCACCTGCCTGCCCCACAAGCTGGTTATTCAAATTGAACGCCTTACTGCCGCCTCCGATGGTATCGATGCGGTCGTGCAGTAAGAATCCTACTCTTCTCCCGCTCTTGCAGCGATCTCCTTATCCATGATATCTTTCGGTGCCTGCTCATAGCGTGCAAACTCATATGCGAAATCGCCGCTTCCACCTGTCATGGAACGTAACGTTGTGCAGTAGCCGTAAAGCTCCATCATCGGGATGTCTGCTTCTACGATCTGATTGCCTTTGTGATCTGGATTCATGCCAAGCACACGGCCACGGCGTTTGTTCAGATCACCCATCACGTCTCCGGTAAATTTATCCGGAACGGTGACTTTCAAAGATGCGATCGGCTCCAGCAGTACTGGTGATGCCTCAAGGAATCCTTTTTTAAATGCCTGAATGGATGCGGTCTTGAATGCCATTTCAGAGGAGTCAACCGGATGATAGGAGCCATCATAAAGAATGGCTTTTACACCGACAACCGGGTAACCTGCCAGAGGTCCCTTTAATACAGCTTCCTGGACACCTTTTTCTACAGCCGGGAAGTAGTTCTTCGGAACGGCTCCGCCGACCACTTCCTGTTCGAATGCATAAGGTGTTTCCAGATCTCCAAGCGGCTCAAAACGCATCTTGACGTGACCATACTGTCCATGTCCGCCGGACTGCTTTTTGTATTTAGCTTCCACATCGGCACTCTTGCGGATCGTCTCACGGAATGCAACCTTTGGTCTTTCCAGTTCAATCTCGATCTTGTACTTCGTGAGCAATTCGCTCTGAATCATCTCAAGATGCTGGTCGCCCATACCATAGAGCAGTGTCTGACGGTTCTCAGAATCATTGACCACTTTCATTGTCAGATCTTCGTGGGAGATCTTCTGAAGTGCCTGAGCTACTTTATCCTCGTCCCCTTTGTTTTTTGCACGGTAGCGTTTGTAAGTATATGGAATGGAAACTTCGATCTTGCCGTAACGGATCGGTGTTGCCTTAGTAGAAAGGGTATCGCCGGTACGTGCCTTGTCGAGTTTGGCGATCGCCCCGATGTCTCCGGCATGAAGCTCAGGAATCTCGATCGGTTTGCTTCCTTCAAATACATACAGCTTATTCAGCTTCTGTTCTGCATCTTTGTCAATATTGAAAATGACATCATCACTCTTGATAACGCCGGATTTCACTTTGATCATAGAATATTTTCCGATGAACGGATCGACGATCGTCTTAAATACCTGGGCGGATTTTGCTTTTGCAAAATCATAATTTGCTTCAAAAATCTCGTTTGTCTTTGTATTGATGCCGGCTACACTGCGTTTGTCCGGACTTGGGAAATACTGCACAATATCATCTAAAAGATTTGCCACGCCGCGGAGCTGAACCGGTGAGCCCATCGCTACCGGAACGATATCGCCGCTGGAAACGTTCTGTGTCAGTGCCATCATGATCTCATGCACGGAGAACTCTTCTCCTGCAAAATAGCGATCCATAAACTCCTCGCTTGTCTCTGCAACTGCTTCCAGCAGAGTTTCTCTATATTTTTCAAGATATTCATCCAGATATTCAGGAATCGGACATTCTTCTTTCTGACCTTTTTCCAGCCATTTTCTTCCTGCTTTCTTTACTACGTTGACATATCCTGTAAATTTCTCATTCTCACGGATCGGGAAGTGGATCGGTGCGATCTTTTTTCCGAACTGTTCCGTCAGATCTTCGGTGATCTTTCGGAAACTTGCATTGTCAAAATCCATATTTGTGATAAAAATCATGCGTGGGAGACTGTATTTCTCACACAGAGCCCATGCCTTCAAAGTACCAACTTCTACGCCGTTCTTTCCGTTTACAACGATCACGGCTGCATCTGCTGCCGCTGCTGCTTCTTCTGCCTCTCCTACAAAATCAAAATAACCAGGTGCATCCAGAATGTTCACCTTTACATCGCCCCAGGCGATCGGTACTAAAGAAGTGCTGATCGAGAATTTTCTCTTGATCTCTTCTTTGTCAAAGTCACTGATGGTATTACCGTCCGTCACATTTCCCAGTCTGCTTGTGATACCGCCAAGATACGCCATGGCTTCAACCAGACTGGTTTTGCCCGAGCCTCCATGTCCAAGGAGCACGACATTTCGAATTCTGTCTGTTGTGTAAACTTTCATGCTATTATCCTCCAATACAATTTATTCTTGATCTGCTCAAGTGCTTATGGGTATATTCTACTAAAAGATTTGAAGTTTTTCAAGCTTTTTATTCAAAATATACAAGTTTTTTACAAGTTTATCGAAATATGGTATATGAATCTGCTATTTTTCTTTTGAATTGTTCTTTTTATACAAACAATATAGACAATGCAAGATATCAAGCTGAAATTTTTTGTCATTACCACACAATAATTTCTGCATTTTCACTTTAACGTGGAAAAGTGTTGACATTCTATTTTGGCAATAGTAAAATAAAAGCCAGCAAAAATGAAGAAAGACTGCCGATTTTTCGGCATGCGATGAGGATGAAGAAATGGAAACAACCTTTACTGCCGGGTTTATTGGCCTTGGCCTGATCGGCGGCTCCATTGCCCGGGCTTTGAAAAAATATTATCCGGATGTGCAGATACTGGCACACACGAGAAGCCGCCATACAACCGAATACGCACTGGAACATGGCATCATTGATGAGATCTGTGATACAGTCGATGAACGATACCACAAGTGCGATTACATTTTTTTATGTGCACCTGTGGAATGCAATGCTTCTTATCTGGGACTGCTGAAGCCGTATCTGAAAAAAGGATGTATTCTTACGGATGTCGGAAGCACAAAGACCAACATCCATAAAAAGGTAGAAGAACTGGGTCTGGAAGAATATTTCATCGGTGGACATCCGATGGCAGGTTCTGAGAAGACCGGAATCGAAAATGCCAAGGCTCTTCTTCTGGAAAATGCTTACTATGTTCTGACACCGGCTGCCAAAGTGACCGGTGAAATGGTCGAGCGATACCGTGACCTGGTGGCATCTTTAAAAGCGATCCCTCTGATCCTTACCTATGAAAAGCATGATTATGTTACGGCTGCGATCAGCCATCTTCCGCATATCATTGCTTCGTCCCTGGTCAATCTGGTCAAAGACTGCGATTACGAGGACGGAACGATGAAGAAAGTGGCGGCAGGCGGCTTTAAGGATATCACAAGAATCGCATCTTCTTCTCCGGAGATGTGGGAACAGATCTGTTCTGCCAACAGTGAAAATATTCTTTCCGTGTTAGATGAATATATCAACAGCCTGATCGAGATCAAATTTTCACTTGCGGAACATAATACACACTGTATCCATGATTTGTTTGAGACATCCAGGGATTATCGCAACTCGATCTCTGATTCCGGAAGCGGTCCAATCCCGAAAGCCTACTCGATCTACTGTGACATGGTGGATGAGGCCGGCGGGATTGCCGCACTTGCTACGATCCTTGCCACAAACGGTATCAGTATCAAAAACATCGGTATCGTACATAACCGTGAATTTGAAGAAGCAGTGCTCCACGTAGAATTTTATGAAGAAATGGCAAAAATAAAGGCAGCCGAGCTGCTTCGCAAATATCGTTATACTATATATGAAAGATAAAACAGGAGGCTTTGATGGAATTTCATAAAACAGAAAAACCGCTTCGCGGTGAAATTACCATTCCCGGTGATAAATCGATCTCACACCGCAGCGTTATGTTCGGTGCGATCAGTCAGGGAACAACAGAAATCACAAATTTTCTTCAGGGACAGGACTGTCTGTCAACCATTTCCTGTTTCCGAAAAATGGGGATTGAAATCGAAAATACTTCAGAACGAATTCTGGTTCACGGACGCGGGCTGCATGGCCTTACTGCTCCGACGGAAATCCTGGATGTTGGAAACAGCGGTACCACAACAAGGCTGATCTCAGGTATTCTCGCCGGACAGGATTTCACATCCGAACTGACCGGAGATGCATCGATCCAGAAACGTCCGATGGGACGCATCATCAAACCGTTATCCATGATGGATGCCACGATTGAAAGTATCAAAGGAAACGGATGTGCACCGCTTCGCATCAGCGGACACGCTTTAAAGGGGATTCATTACCAGTCACCGGTCGCATCTGCCCAGGTAAAATCCAGCATTCTGCTGGCAGGACTTTATGCTGACGGCAAAACTTCTGTGACCGAACCGGCATTATCCAGAAACCATACGGAGATCATGCTTCGTTCTTTCGGAGCCACGGTCACTTCTGAGGGGACTACCGCATCGATTCTGCCGGATCCGGATCTTCATGGACAGAAAATAGAAGTGCCTGGCGATATCTCTTCTGCTGCGTATTTTATTGTGGCTGCACTGATTGTTCCGGGATCGGAAATCCTGATCAAAAACTGCGGCATCAACGAGACAAGAGATGGCATCTTACGTGTCTGCCGTGCAATGGGAGCGGATATCACCGTCCTGAATGCACATACATCCGGCGGTGAGGCAGTTGCAGACCTTCTGGTACGCTACACGCCGGATCTGAAAGGCTGTGTGATCGAAGGAGATATCATTCCGACGCTGATCGATGAAATACCGGTCATTGCTGTTTTAGCTGCATTTGCAGATGGAACAACTACGATCCGAAATGCTGAAGAATTAAAGTAAAAGAATCCAACCGCCTGGATATCATGGTGCATCATTTAAGTGAAATGGGATGTGATATCACAGGAACCGAAGATGGCATGATCATAAATGGAGGCAAAACGCTTCAAGGAGCCGTTCTTGACAGTTTTCTAGATCACCGCATCGCCATGTCCTTTGCGATTGCTTCTCTGGCATTGCGAAAGCACTCTGACGATCCGGCGTGCCGACTGTGTCAACATCAGCTATCCTGCTTTTTATCAGGATCTTGAACGTCTTTGCCGATAAAAGTAAGAATCTTCTGATGCAGAACTGCATTTTCTTTTTTCAAGGAAACAGGTTTTGCTTCTTTATTTAAGAAGCAATGCCTGCTTTTTTCCCGGTTGTACATAATTTCCCATCTTTCTGATGATAAATTTCATAGCAAAATTCCAGAACGATCCCATTATACTTTGCAGCTGTCACTTTGATATCCACAAGATCATCAAAATGGACCATCTGACGATAAGTTGCTTCAACTCCAAGCACCGGAACGATGATGCCCTGTTTTTCCATTTCACGGTACGAAATCCCGCAGTGCCGCATCCAGTCGATCCGTGCTTCTTCAAACCAGCGGATATAGTTGGAATGATGTACGATGCCCATTTGGTCCGTTTCATAATACTGTACTCTGTGTGTATACATACAAAATCCACCCCTTATCAGATTAGCCCATAATGTTTCATGGCAAATGCAATGCCGTCCTCTTCTACCGTTTTCGTTACAAATTCCGCATACGGTTCCAGAACATTACTGTGTACGCCCATGGCAACGGCATGTTTTACATACTGAAACATCGGAAGATCGTTGCTGCTGTCCCCGAACACATAGGCGTTTTCCATCGGAATGTTCATGTGTTCCAGAATATAGGCGATGCCGCTGGCCTTTGAAAAGCCTTTTGGGACAACTTCGAAAAATCCGTTCTGGCGGTCGATCAGATCCATATCTTTTCCAAGATTTGCCTTGATCGCCGCAAGATTGGTCTTCTGA
>ENA-OPZZ01000856-OPZZ01000856.1-human-gut-metagenome-genome-assembly--contig:-NODE-856-length-21438-cov-4.850406_pt1 | contig 21438 bp, 24 predicted proteins | sample MGYA00242487_ERZ504511 | MGnify/ENA primary metagenome ERZ504511 (study PRJEB26092, sample SAMD00036241) | human gut metagenome | host: Homo sapiens | study: EMG produced TPA metagenomics assembly of... | reverse complement strand
TGATGATCTAAAGATTCAATTTCACCAAAAGCATTATAATCTATAGAAGAATTGCACGGTGATACTTCGTAATACTGCATCCAGTTGTCCATTGTAATTTCTACTTTCTTTGGAACGATAATGGATCTAACAGGACTGAATTTTCCGTTTTTATTTCCACTGACGGCTCTTACTTTAAAATAGTAGGTTTTACCCAACTGAAAATCTGAGCCAATTCCGAAACTATAATCTGGAGTGCTCGTGGTGCTCCAATACCTTTCAAACTTCCCTTTTTTTGATTTTTTCCAGTAGATTTCGGAGTATTTTGCATTTCGTACTTTTTTCCATTTAAGCTTTACACCGCCATAATAATAATCTGACTTTGCAGTAAAACCGGTGACTGCACCCGGTTTTTTGAAGGCTGCGGATACATTTGTTTTTTCATGTTCTCTCTCCTTTTTTGGTGAAAATCTTTTTTTATTATTGTAGAGTCTTAACTCTAAAAGTCAATATAAACAAAAGATGTCAGGCGGGGATTTTTTTATCTGAAAAAAACTGAAATTAGGAATTGACCGCAGAAATATATCTTTGTAAAATAAGAAAGAAACATGGAATATATGTAAAAATTAAGGAGGCTGTTTATTTTATGAAAGCGACAAATGAGAAAAAGGCAGAAGGTTATTCTTCTCCGTACAATTTTGAGGGAAGAATTCCTCTTTCTCAGGCGATCCCGCTGGGGCTTCAGCATGTCATGGCAATGTTTATCGGAAACCTGACACCGCTGATCATCGTGATGGGAGTCTGTGGACTGACCGCAGATGCAGGATTTGGCGAACTTCGTACGGCATTGCTCCAGAATGCAATGATCATCGCCGGAGTTGTTACACTGGTTCAGATGTTTTCCATCGGTCCGGTCGGAGGAAAAGTGCCGATCGTTATGGGAACGTCATCTGGATTTCTCGGAGTTCTGAACAATACCGTGGCAGCATGCGGCGGCGGTATTCTTGCTTATGGTGCGATTATGGGAGCCTGTATTGTCGGCGGTATTTTCGAGAGTGTTCTCGGAGCATTTTTGAAACCGCTTCGTAAATTTTTCCCGCCGATCGTTACCGGATCGGTTGTTATTGCAATCGGATTATCACTGCTTGGTGTTGGTATCAACTATTTCTGCGGAGGAAGCGGCAAAGCGGACTATGGTTCACTTCCGAATCTGTTTCTGGGATTTGTAGTACTGGTTGTGATCGTACTGCTGAAACATTTCGCACCGCAGAAAAGTATCCTTTCTTCGTCTGCGATCCTGTTTGGTATTCTGGCAGGATATGTTGTGGCGATCATTATGACACTTACGCTTCCGCACACCGGTATCGATGCAGATGGTGTTCAGTATACGTACTCCTGGGTTGTTGATTTTGCCCAGGTAAAAAATGCAGCGTGGATCGCTGTGCCGAGTTTTATTGGTTTTGGTGCTCTTTCTGATGTAAAGATCACATTCCAGGCAAGTGCGATCATCCCGATCGGCATTATGTTTATTGTAACGGCGATTGAGACAGTCGGTGATATTTCGGCCTGTATCGAGGGCGGTATGAATCGTGAAGCAACCGATTCTGAGCTGTCCGGCGGTGTGATCTGTGACGGACTCGGATCCGCTTTTGCGGCACTGTTCGGTGTACTGCCGAATACTTCATTCTCGCAGAATGTGGGACTGGTTTCTCTGACAAAAGTTGTCAACCGTTTTGCAATCTCCATGGGAGCGATTTTCCTGATCCTGTGTGGATTCTGCCCAAAGATCGGTGCACTGATGTCCATCATGCCGCAGTCGGTTCTCGGAGGGGCAGCCGTTATGATGTTCGCATCGATTCTGATTTCCGGTATCCAGCTGATCACAAAGCATCCGATCGGCAGCCGTGAGATTACGATTATTTCCGTAGCGATCGGTCTTGGATATGGTCTTGGAGCAACCACAGGGGCAACCGCTCATCTGCCGTATTATGTACAGCTGATCTTTGGCGGTTCCGGAATCGTACCATGTTCTCTGGCAGCGATCATTTTAAATATCGTTCTGCCGAAAGAATCCAAACCGGTTCGTGAAATGTGGGAACTGGAAGATAAATAAATGAAAAAAATCATATCAGTCATCGGAGCGGGCGGAAAGACGACCCTGATCCATCGACTGGCAGAAGAATATCAAAGGAAAGGAAATGCTGTGCTGGTGACGACGACAACGCATATGTTCGCAGAGCCGGGCACAGACCTCTCCGGCGATGCTTTTTCTATACGGGAGAAATTACAGAGAGATCACTATTGTATGGCGGGCATACAATGCTCCGAAAATCCGCAGAAAATGCAGGCACTTCCGGAGCATACATTAAGAGAATTGCTGCATTATGCGGATATTGTTCTGATAGAAGCGGACGGAGCGAAACATCATTCTCTGAAATATCCTTCCGGGGCAGAACCGGTGATTTTTTCGGGAACGACGGATCTTTATCTCGTGCTTGGAACGTGGGATATCGGGAAACCCTGTAAGAAGGTAATCTTTCGCTTTGATGAGATGCAGAAAGAAGAGCTTATCCGGGATGATATGGAGCTGCCAAAAAGAAAGATTCTGCCGGAAGAAGCAGTGACAGAAGAGCATATCCGCAGAATCTTAAGGGCGTATCGGTACAGGCTGAAAAAAATCGGGTATAATGAGAAAATAACTTGTCTGTTTTCAAAGCAAGATGGGGAAAACATTCGATTCTGTCAGGCAGATACCGCAGCAAGAATGCCAAGGGCATTCTTGAAACCGGGTTTTTCGAAAGTCTGAGCGGAACAAATGGAGGATTAAAATGAAACGGAATAGTTTGATCATCTGCCGCGGCGGAGGGGATCTGGCGACAGGGATCGTACACCGTCTGCACCGGGCGGGATTTCGTGTGCTGGTGCTGGAAACGGATCATCCGGCGGCGATCCGCCGTCAGGTTTCGTTCTGTGAGGCGGTCTACGAAGGAAAAGCGACCGTGGAAGGCGTGACGGCACAGAGGATTGATTCTGTATCTGAAATGGAAGAAGTTTTTGCCAGAGGATGTGTACCGCTTTTCGTTGATTCCAAAGGAGCGTCGATCGCAGAGCTGCATCCGGATGTCGTGGTGGATGCGATCATTGCCAAGAAAAACCTTGGAACAACAAAAGAGATGGCTCCGCTTGTGATCGGAGTCGGGCCTGGATTTACGGCCGGGGTCGATGTGGATCTTGTGATCGAATCGATGCGTGGACATAATCTGGCAAGAATTTTAGAAGAAGGATCGGCACTTCCGAATACCGGGATTCCGGGCAATATCGGTGGATTTACAAAAGAACGCGTGATCCATGCACCGACAGAAGGATTTATCAAAAATATCCACCAGATCGGTGATGTAGTGGAAGCGGGCACAGAGATTGCCAGAATTTATGAAAACATGGATGAATCCGGAAATTTTAGCGGTGCATCGGTAGCAGTTCCGGCAACAATCACCGGCATTATCCGAGGTCTGATCCGAGAAGGCTATCATTTCCCGAAAGGATTTAAGATCGCAGATATTGATCCAAGAGAAGGTGAATTGAAAAACTGTTTTACGATTTCAGATAAAGCCAGAAGTATCGGCGGCAGCGTGCTGGAAGCGGTTTGTCATCATGTAAATACGTGCAGCTAAAATCGAGTCAGACACAGGTGAAACAATCTGACAGATGGTTTAAAATGAGGATAATGCGGATAAAATAGTCGAAACAGATTAACAGGACGGATAGAAACAGTATGAATGAAAAGAAACTGACACATTTCAATGAAAGCGGCGAGGCACATATGGTGGATGTCCATGAAAAGGCAGATACATACCGTGTGGCGAAAGCGGAAGGCACCATTTTTGTAAATGAGGATGCTTTTGCGGCAATTTCGCAGGGAACGGCAAAAAAGGGAGATGTACTTGGAATTGCCCGCATCGCCGGGATCATGGGGGCAAAAAACAATGCATCCTTGATTCCGCTGTGTCATCCGATCGCAATGACAAAATGTGATGTGGATTTTGAATTAAATGAAGAAAAAAAGAGCATAAAAGCTGTCTGCACAACGGCCTGCTTCGGAAAGACCGGTGTGGAGATGGAAGCACTGAGCGGAGTGAGCATTGCACTGCTGACCATCTACGATATGTGCAAAGCACTGGATCGGGCCATGGAGATCACGGATATTCATCTGCTGGAAAAGGCTGGCGGAAAGAGCGGATATTATAAGAAATCATGCCGTTAAATGTTGAGATTGGGAGCAAACGGACAAAAACAGAGTGTCCAATATGCTAAAATAAGGGGGGAATCCATATGTATCAAGTGGGAATCGTCACATTGAGTGACAAAGGAGCAAAAGGTGAACGGCAGGATTTGAGCGGTCCGAAGATTCAGGAATTACTGCCAAAAGATAAGTATGAAGTAATTTCATATACGATGCTTCCGGATGACCGGGAAAAGATCCGCAGGGAGCTGATCCGCCTCTCTGATGAGGTGAAATGTGATCTGATTCTGACAACAGGCGGAACCGGATTTTCACCGCGAGATATTACGCCGGAAGCTACGATGGATGTGGCAGAGCGTAATGCACCTGGAATCGCAGAAGGACTGCGTGCCTGCAGCATGCAGTTTACAAAAAGAGCAATGCTCGGAAGAGGTGTTTCTGTGATACGAAAAGGAACGCTGATCATCAATCTTCCGGGAAGTGTCAAGGCAGTAACGGAAAGTATAGAGTTTCTGATCGGAAATATTGAGCATGGACTGGATATTCTGATGCAGACGGACAGTGAATGTGGAAGAGCCTGAAAGACAGGGCAGAAGGAGTGAAAGAAATGAAACGGATGAAAACAACGGAGGCGGTCGGACAGGTACTTTGCCATGACATTACGCAGATCATACCGGGTGTGACAAAGGATGCCGTTTTCCGTAAGGGGCATATCATCCGGGAAGAAGATATACCGGTGCTGCTCAGCGTTGGAAAGGACTCTGTCTATATCTGGGAAAACGATGAGACGATGATGCATGAAAATGATGCGGCAGAAGTGCTTTATCGTATGACGGCAAATGAGCATATGCATCCTTCGGATGTAAAAGAAGGCAAGATCGAAGCGATCGCTGATACGGAAGGTCTGCTGAAAGTAGATCGTGAGAAACTGAAGAAAGTAAATGCATTCGGAGAGATGATGATCGCAACCAGACACGGCAATACCGTAGTGAAAAAGGGAGATAAACTTGCCGGAACACGTATCATTCCGCTGGTGATTAAAAAGGATAAAATGCAGGAAGCAGAAAAGATCTGTGACGGAACACCAATCCTGAAAATCCTGCCGTTTACCGTAAAAAAAGCAGCGATTATCACAACGGGAAATGAAGTTTATCACGGCAGGATCAAAGATGCCTTTACGCCGGTCATTGAGCAGAAAATCGCAGAATTCGGGGCAGAAATGATGTTCCATGAGATTTTTGATGACAATGACAGAAAAATCACAGACGGCTGTCTGCGTGCCATAGAAGCAGGGGCGGATATTGTATTCTGCACCGGAGGCATGAGTGTGGATCCGGACGATAAAACGCCGCTTGCCATCAAAAATACCGGGGCGGAAATGATCTCTTACGGCTCCCCGGTTCTGCCGGGAGCGATGTTTTTATTGTCCTATTACCGGAAAGGTGACAAAGTGATCCCGATCTGCGGACTTCCGGGCTGTGCCATGTACAACAGGCGGACCATTTTTGATCTGGTTCTGCCGCGGCTGATGGCAGCAGATCCGGTCACGGCAGATGAGCTGGCTTCGCTTGGCGAAGGCGGACTTTGCCTGAACTGCAAAGTGTGTACATTTCCGAACTGCGGTTTTGGAAAGGGCTGGTAGAAGATGCTGGATCAGTTCGGGAGAAAGATAGAATATATGCGGATTTCTCTCACAAACAACTGCAATCTTCGGTGCAGCTACTGTATGCCGGAGAAGCGGATTTCCGATGTACATTTCTTTCCGATGAATCAGGTTCTAAGATGCGTGGAAAGTGCCGTTTCTCTTGGCATCACGCATTTTCGGCTGACCGGTGGAGAACCCTTATGTTATCCGAAAATCGAAGAACTGCTCTGTAAAATCAAACAGATCAAAGGAGTAGATTCGGTGCATCTGACCACGAACGGCGTGCTTTTAAAAGAAAAGGCGGCACAGCTGAAACAGGCAGGCATCGACAGCATCAATGTCAGCCTGGATACGCCGGATGAAAAAGAATACCGGGTTCTGACCGGGGGCGGAAAGCTCTCAAATGTGCTTGATGGGATCAGAAAGGCAGCAGAACTTGAAATTCCGGTAAAGATCAATGCTGTGCTGCGAGAACAGACCGATGTCTGTGCACTGGCAGCGTTTGCAGAACAAAACCACGTCACACTCCGGTTTATCGAGATGATGCCGGTTGGTTTTGGAAAGATTCTGCCGGTCGATCCAAAAAGCAAAGTACTGGAAACTTTGCAGGAGCGATATGGCAGGTATGAGAGGATCATGCAAAGAAAAAGAAAAGCAGATTCTCAGGAAAAATATGGATATGGTCCGGCGGTATACTATCGCTTTTCGGATCTGGATATTTCCATCGGTCTGATTCAGGCGATCCATGGAAAATTCTGCGACCGATGCAACCGCGTCCGCATCACTTCCGAGGCAAAATTAAAGCCTTGTCTGGCTTCTGCAAAAGTGATCGATCTGCGTCCGGCACTGGAAGATACAGAAAATCCAGACAAGCTGGCAGAGCTGATGCGGCAGGCGATTTTCCAGAAGCCGAAATCGCATCATTTTGAGGAGCAGAATCCGGAAAAAAGTTCAGAAACCATGAATCAGATTGGCGGATAAGATTAAAGGAGAAATAGATGGGAAAACTGATCGCGATCAATATCAGTGAAAAACGCGGGACAGAAAAAAAGAAATACAGGAAGCGAAGCTGGTTACAGATTTCGGGATTGCCGGAGATGCCCATGCAGGTAAATGGCACAGGCAGGTCAGTCTTTTATCTTTTGAAAAAATCGAAGATTTCAAGGCCAGAGGAGCCAGAATCGAAAACGGAGCCTTCGGGGAGAATCTGATCGTCTCCGGATTTGACTTTAAAACGCTGCCGCTCGGAACGAGGTTTCAGATTGGAGATGCACTGCTTGAGATGACGCAGATCGGAAAACAGTGCCATTCTCACTGTACCATTTATCAGCGGATGGGCGAGTGCATCATGCCGAAAGAAGGCGTGTTTGCCGTTGTCTTAAAAGGCGGCACGATCAAAAAAGGTGATGAGGTGACGATGATAGCGGCAAATTTTTATGCGACCGTCCGGGATCGGAATAAGGCAGCGGACACATTGACAGCGACCGTCATTACCGGAAAAAACAGGGGCGAAAAGCTCTGCATGATGGATGGAAAAATCCGTGCGGTACGAAGTTCCGGTGCCGGAATGTATCATGGCCTGCACAAACACGATATGAATGAAGCGGCAAAAGAATCAATATCCGGATCAGATTTTTTTAATGAAAAACATGCCGAAGAAATCTGGAAGGCACATCTTGCAGACAAACACCGGATCACGATCGAAGAGCAGGAGATTTTCCTTCATTCCATCGGAAACAGGGCAAGACTTGTGATCTGCGGTGGCGGACACGTATCAACTGCCCTGGTGAGGATGGCAAAACTGCTGGATTTTGAAATCTGGGTTCTGGAAGACCGCCCGTTTTTTGCAGAACATGCAAAACAGGAGGGAGCAGATCACATTCTTTGTGGAGATTATGTGGAAAGTCTTGCAAAAATCCCGAAAGATGTGGATAATTATTATGTCTGCATGACGAGAGGGCATCGTTTTGACCTGGAGTGTTTAAGAGAGATCTATAAAAGAAGGTTTGCGTATGTGGGTATGATGGGATCCAGAAAGCGGAGTGTGCTGGTGCGAAAGGAGCTGGAATCCTGCGGATTTTCGGGAAAACAGGTAGAAAAGCTGCATTCCCCGATCGGTCTGGCAATCGGAGCACAGACTCCGGCAGAGATCGCACTTTCCGTGATCAGCGAGATCGTGCAGTGCAAAAATGAACGTGCAAAAGCGGCAGAAACAGACGAGGCAATTCTGGAAGAACTGACAGAGCCGCAGAGACTTTCAAAATTTGCAGTAAATGATGAAAATGAGATGGAATACCGCATGCTTTGTACGATCATCGAAAAAAGGGGCAGTGCACCCAGAAGCATCGGAACCCAGATGCTGGTCACATCGGACAACCGTATTATTGGAACCATCGGCGGAGGCTGTGCAGAAGCTGAAGTGATCACCAGATGTCGCGGATATTTTGCGGAAATGCGAAAAGGCATACATGGGATCTGCGAGATTGTCAAAATCCAGATGAGCACCGATAACGTCGAAGAAGAAGGCATGGTGTGCGGCGGCAGGATTGAAGTGCTGCTGGAGGAGACATGACAGGGCATGCAGCACTATGGTATGCAGGAACTGACCGTAAATGTACAGAATCTTTGTATAAACTTATAGTGGAAATGGATTATAAAAATAAAGAGCATTTAAAAATTGCATCATGAAAGGAAAAGGCAAATGAAAAAAACGATCGCAGTAACTTTCGCAATCGTATCACTGGCAACCGCAGGAGTTCTTCTTGCAGGATGTGGAAGCAAGGAAAAGAAAACAGAAGTTACCGTTTTTGCAGCAAAGAGTCTGAACGGTGTTATGGATGAGCTGTGCGAAAAGTACAACAGTGAGCATCCGAATGTAACTTTCCAGACAAACTATGACAGTTCCGGAACGTTGATGACACAGATCAAGGAAGGTGCAAAATGCAACATTTTCTTTTCTGCCGGTGTTTCTCAGATGGATGAGCTGCAGGCAGGTTTTGACGGTGGTGATATCGTGGAAGGAAGCCGGCGGGATCTTCTGAACAATCAGGTATGCCTTGTTACATGGAAAGGCAGCGATACCAAAGTAACAGATTTTCCAATCTTTCTCTTGCAAAGAACATGGCACTGGCAGATCAGACCGTTCCGGTTGGACAGTATACCAGAAAAGCACTGATCAATGCGGGCATGGCAGGCTCAGAGTACACAGAAGTCGATCAGCTGACAGATGATGTGATATCAAAGGCACTGGGTGGCCTGGAAATCAATAACTGTGCAAACGTAGGAGCCGTTGCATCCGCAGTTGCAGAAGGAGCAAATGAAGTCGGAACGGTTTATTATTCTGATACGTTCGGATATGAAGATCAGCTGGATATTATCGAGCAGCTGCCGAATTCCCTGACCGGTGATGTGATCTATCCGGTAGCAGCAGTAGAAAGTGATCATACTTCCGATGAAGAACTGGAAGCTTCCGAGGATTTCCTTACTTACCTGCAAAGTGAAGAAGCAGTGAAACTGTTTGAAAAATATCATTTTACTGTACAGTAGGAGATATCTATGAATTTGCAGAATCTGGATTTTACACCGCTTTGGATTACAATGAAAACCGGAGTGGCTGCAACGTTTGTTTCCTTTTTCCTTGGGATTTTTGCGGCCAGATTTGTGATGGGCCGGAAGGGAAAAGCAAGAGCGTTCTGGGATGGTTTTCTGACGATGCCGCTGGTACTTCCGCCGACTGTGGCAGGATACATTTTGCTTCGTACATTCAGTACAAGAAGACCGTTTGGCCGTTTTCTGGCGAACAGTCTTGGCATTCAGGCAGTACATACCTGGCTTGGCTGTGTGCTGGCGGCAACGGTCATCGCTTTTCCGCTGATGTACCGCAATGCGAGAGCGGCCTTTGAACAGGTCGATGAGAATGTGATCTATGCGGCACAGACGCTTGGATTGAGTGAGCGGACGATCTTCTGGAAGATCCGCATACCGATGGCAAAACCGGGCATTTTATCCGGTACAGTCCTGGCATTTGCAAGGGCAATCGGTGAGTATGGGGCGACTTCCATGCTCGCCGGAAATATCGCCGGCAGGACTTCGACGATCTCGCAGCAGATCGCCATGGTGCTCCAGAACGGAGATTTTGCACTTGCCGGTTTCTGGTGTCTGGTGATTTTTGTGATTTCGTTTGTGTGTCTTGTTGCACTGAATCTGTTTGGAGAGAAGAAGAGTAAAGGGAAAAAGCATGTCTTTCATCGTAAAAATAAAAAAACAACTGGCTCTTTATGAGCTGACGGTTGATCTGGAAACGGAAGCCGGAATTCTGGCGGTGATCGGAGGCTCCGGTTCCGGAAAAAGCATGACGCTCAAATGCATTGCCGGGATCGAGACGCCGGACAGCGGATTTATCTCGCTGAATGGCAGAGTTCTGTATGATTCTTCAAAAAAGATCAATCTTCCGCCGCAGAAACGGAACGTTGGCTATCTTTTTCAGGAGTACGCCCTGTTTCCGACTATGACGGCAGCCGAAAATATCAGCATTGTGATGAAACAAAAGAATCCGGTCCAGGTGCAGAAATGGCTGGAAGAATACGGTCTTGGAGATTATGCGGACAGTTATCCTGATCATCTTTCCGGCGGACAGAAACAGCGTCTTGCCATGATCCGCATGCTGGCGGCCGAGCCGCAGTGCATTCTTTTAGATGAGCCGTTTTCCGCACTGGATGAGCATATCAAGCGGAAAATGGAGCGGGAAGTGATGGAGATGTTGCATGATTTTGACAACCCGATCCTTTTTGTTTCGCATAATCAGGAGGAGGTTTATCGCCTGGCAGACCGGATTGGCAGCATGGAAAACGGCAGATTCAGTCCGATCCGTGAAAAGAGAGCGTTTTTTGCAGAGCCTCAGACAGTCGGGCAGGCAAAACTGGTGGGCTGCAATAATATTTCAGAGATTGACTGGATCAGCGAAGACCGGGTGTACGCAAAAGACTGGAATCTTTCGCTGAGAGTCCCGTTTACTGAGCTGGAAGAGCAGAAAAAATATCGTGCGATCGCCATTTATCCGGGAGAGATCACTCTTTATTCAGAAGATGCCATACTGGAAGAAAAACAAGTCAGGAACAAAATTTCAGTAAAATCCTGTAGCACCGAAGAAGAACTGCACAGCTGGGCGGTAAGCTGTCAGATAGATGGAACCGATGCGGAACTTATGATGCTTTTATCGAAAGAAAAAATGCCGTCGGTACCGGAAAAAATTACAGAAATCTTTGTGGATGGCGGAAAGATCCATTTGCTGCAGTAAAGATGATGCAGTATGTTTTACAGAAAGTGTGGGGATGATAAAATGATTTATCTGGACAACGCAGCGACAACGCTTCAAAAACCGCAGGCAGTTTATGATGCCGTTCTTGATGCCATGAAAACTTTGGGAAATTCCGGGCGGGGATTTTCTGGTGCGGCACTTGGAGCGTCGAGAATGATCTATGAGGCGAGACGGACGCTCTGCGATTTTTTCGGAGGCAGTGATCCATCGAGGCTGGTTTTTACGTCCAATGCAACGGAAGCTTTGAATATGGCAATCCAGGGGATGTTTCTTCCGGGAGATCATGTGATCACGACGCAGCTGGAGCATAATTCGGTGCTGCGTCCGCTCTATGCCATGCAGAAAAAGGGTGTTGAACTTACGATTGCGGCGAGTGGACAGAACGGAACGGCAGATTTTGATGCGATCGAAGCAGCCATCCGGGCAAACACGAAAGCGATCGTCTGCACTCATGCATCGAATCTGACCGGAAACCTGACGGACATGCAGAGGATGGGAGAGCTTGCAAGGCGGCATGGGCTGTTTCTGATCGTCGATGCTTCGCAGACTGCAGGTGTGATTCCGATTGATGTAAAACAGATGCATATCGATGTACTCTGTTTTACCGGGCACAAAAGCCTGTTTGGACCGCAGGGAACCGGCGGACTTTACATAGGTGAGGGTGCAGAGATAAAGCCTTTAAAAAGCGGCGGGACCGGCGTGCACAGTTTCCTGAAAACACAGCCGGAAGAACTCCCGGAGCATCTCGAAGCCGGAACGTTGAATGGCCACGGGATTGCAGGACTTCTTGCAGGTGTACAGGAAATCCAGAAGATCACAGCAGAAGAGATATGGAAAAAAGAGCGAAATCTGATGGAGTGTTTTGTTGCGAAAATCAAGCAGATTTCCAATGTGAAGATATATGGCGATTTTTCGGATAAAAACAGATGCCCGATCGTTTCTCTGAATATCGCAGGCGTGGATTCTTCGCAGGTCAGTGAATGGCTCTTGGAAGAGTATGAGATTGCAGTGCGTTCGGGAGCACACTGTGCACCGCTGATGCATCAGTATTTTGGAACGCAGAAGCAGGGCATGGTGCGTTTCAGCTTTTCGTATTATAATACAGAAAAAGAGGCACTGACAGCCGCAGAAGCGATCCGTGAGATCGCAGAAGAAGTGGAGGCGTGAAATGACAGAAGAGATTGTATTTTGTAAGGGTGGCGGATGTACGGCAAAATTAGGACCGGATCTTTTAAGTCACGTGCTTGGCAAAATCCCAAGAGGGGAAAAAGATCCGGATCTTCTGATCGGATATGACAGTCGGGATGATGCGGCTGTTTATCAGATTACGGAAGATACCGCCATTGTCCAGACGCTGGATTTTTTTCCGCCGATGCTGGAAGATCCGTATTTGTTTGGGCAGATTGCAGCGGCAAATGCTTTAAGTGACATTTATGCGATGGGCGGAACGGTAAAGACAGCATTGAATATTCTCTGTTTTCCAGAAAAAATGGATTTAAATATTCTCGGAAAGATCATGCAGGGCGGGGCAGAAAAAGTGATCGAGGCGGGCGGAACGCTGGCAGGAGGTCATTCCATTGCCGATGCCGATGTCAAATACGGACTGTCTGTGATGGGTATTGTAAATTCAAAACAGATCTATGCAAATGACAAGGGCAGACCGTCGGATGTACTGATCTTTACCAAGAAACTCGGAGTCGGGCTGGTGTGCAATGCAAACCGTGTCGGCCAGGCACCGAAAGGAGCTATGGAAGAGGCAGTCGCTTCGATGACCATGCTCAATAAAAAAGCTGCAAAGATCAGCCATCGTTACGAGATACATGCCTGTACCGATGTGACCGGTTTTGGATTTTTAGGACACTTAAGTGAAATGATAAACGATGCCATTTCGGCAGAAATCGACAGCATTTCCATCCCGGTCATCAGAGGAGCAATGCACTGTGCAGAAGAATTTCTGCTGACGGCCGCAGCACAGCGAAACCGCAATCATGTCGCAGAACGTGTGACATTTTCAAAATATATTCCATTTGCGATGGAAGAACTGCTCTTTGATCCGCAGACCTCCGGAGGACTGTTATTTGCCGTGAAAAAATGAAGACGCAGCGGCATTTGAGAAAGAATTAAGAGAAGCCGGAATGCCGGCAGCGATCGTCGGAAGGTTTACGGAGAAAAAAGGAAAAAAGATATCTATGTGAATTGAGGAGGATGTAATATGATCACAGTAAATGCAATGGGCGATGCATGTCCGAATCCCGGTTGTTAAGACAAAAAATGCGATCGCATCTTTAAAAGGTGCCGATGTGGTGGAGACACTGGTTGACAATGAAATCAGCAGTTGAAAATACTGAAAAAGATGGCAGACCAGAAAGGTTATAAGAGCACAAGTGAAAAGCATTGAAGAGGAAATATCGTGTGTGCATCATCGATGGAAAACGTGGTGGATAACGTTGAAAAAAAGACGGAGACGGTGGAAAATTCTGTGACTGTACGCCGGAAAAAGAGAGCAATAAGGTGGTTGTGATCCGCTCTTCCGTGATGGGAGAGGGTGATCCGGAGCTTGGAAAAGTGCTGTTAAAAGGCTTTATCTATGCGATTTCGCAGCAGAAAGATCTGCCGAAAACCATGCTTTTTTATAATGGCGGTGCATTTATCACCTGTGAAGGTTCCCAGTCGCTGGAGGATCTGAAAGCACTGGAAGAACAGGGCGTGAAAATTTTAACATGCGGGACTTGTTTAAATCACTATGGTCTGACGGACCGGCTTGCAGTCGGAGAAGTGACGAACATGTATGAGATCGCGGAAAAGATGACGCAGGCTTCCCTGATTGTAAGTCCGTAATATGAGGAAAAAAACAAAGCAGCTGGTGATTACGTTTTCCACCACGACAGCGGCGATGGCGATGGAAAAGAGGGCACAGGAAATGGGGATTTCCGGGCGGCTGATCCCGCTTCCATCCGAGATTTCAGCAGGGTGCGGACTTTCCTGGAAAACGAAACCGGAAGAAAAAGAAAAAATGCTTGTGTTTCTGGAAGAAGAAAAGCTGAAGTGGGAAGCAATGTATGAGTTAGAGTTGTATTAGATATGAGATAAATTGATATTCGGGATGGAATTTGATTTCCAACCTGATGCAGCCACCGGCGGATTGCATCGGTGTACAGTAAGAATGTCAGAGATAATTTTTGAATAGGGAAAGGACAGTATGGGATATTTTAATCAATACGTAAGGGCAGAAAGTCTGGAAGAGGCCTATGGGCTTTACCAGAAAAAAATAATTTTGTTCTCGGCGGTATGCTCTGGCTGAAGATGCGGAAGCGGCCGTTTGGAACAGCGATCGATCTGTCAGATCTTGGTCTGGATCAGATCGAAGAAGATGAAAAAGAATTTCGCATCGGAGCGTATGTTTCGCTTCGGGAACTGGAGACAAACGAGGCGTTAAATACTTACACGAAAGGTGCGTTTGCCGAGTCGGTGAAACATATCGTCGGTGTACAGTTTCGAAATGTGGCTACGGTCGGCGGCAGTCTCTGGGGACGTTACGGATTTTCGGATGTGATGACGATCTTCCGTGCCATGGGTGCAAAGGTGCAGCTGCATCATGCGGGCATCCTGGATCTGGATGAGTTTGTAAAAATGCCAAGAAAGACAAGGGATATTCTTGTTTCCGTGATCGTACCGAAAAAGGTAAAGGCAGTCGTGTATTTAAGTCAGAGAAACCAGTCCACAGATTTTCCGGTGCTGACCTGTGCGGTGGCAAAACGGGAAGAAGGATATGTCGCAGCAGTCGGAGCTACACCGCATCTTGCGGAAAACGTCTGGGATAAAGAAGGCATTTTAACAGAAATAAACGAGGAAAGCATCGAAAAATTTGCCGCCAAGGTTGCAGAGCAGATCCGTTTCGGCAGTAATATGAGAGCCGGAGCTGCATATCGCCGGATCGTCTGTCAGGTGCTTGTAAAACGTGCACTGCATACGATTGTGGCAGAAAACAATGGAGAGGAGGAAAAGTGCTGATGGAAGTGACCATTACATTAAATGGAAAAAAGATCACAGATTCGGTGGATGCCGATATGGTGCTCCTTGATTTTTGCAGAAAACATAAATGTTTTTCCGTCAAAAGAGGATGTGAAACCGGAAACTGCGGGCTTTGCAGCGTTTTACTGGATGGAAAACCAGTGCTTTCCTGCAGCGTTCCAATCGGACGTGCATCAGGAAGAAAAGTAGATACCTTAGAAGGCCTCCAGGAAGAAGCAAAGAAATTTAGCGATTTTTTTGCAGCTCAGGGTGCCGACCAGTGCGGATTCTGCAATCCGGGTTATATTGTTAATATCGTGGCACTGCTCCGGGAAAATCCAGATCCGACAGACGAAGAAATCCTTGAATATTTATCAGGCAATCTCTGCCGCTGTACCGGATATCAGAGCCAGCTGCGTTCGCTCCGCAACTATCTGAACAGCAAAAAAGAAGCGGCACCGCTTGATCTGGAGGCAGAAGTTTATGGTGCGGACATCGGAAGGGAGTGGAAGCATGAGTGAATTTAAGCGAGATCGAAAAGATTACCATATGGTCGGAAAATGTCTTCCAAAAAAGGATTCAAACCAGCTTCTGCTTGGAAAACCGGTCTTTATGGATGATATTGTGCCGCAGGACTGCCTGGTGGTAAAACTGCTCCGCAGTCCACATGCCCATGCTCTGGTAGAAGAGGTTAAAACAGTGGCAGCCGCCAAAGTTCCGGGTATCGAAGCCATCTATACCTGGAAAGATGTGCCGAAAGAACGCTTCTGTATTGCCGGACAGACTTATCCGGAGCCATCTCCGTATGACCGTCTGATCCTCGATCAGAGGGTTCGCTGTGTGGGTGATCCGGTGGCGATCGTTGTCGGTGAAAATGAAAAAGCAGTCGATAAAGCACTGTGCCTGATCAAGGTGAAATATCAGGTTTTGGAGCCGGTCCTTGATTTCAGAAAAGCCCTTGATAACGAAGTTCTGGTACATCCGGAGGAGAACTGGAAATCCTATGGAAATACCGGTGATGTGAAACGCAACCTTCTGCATCACGAGGAAGATACCCACGGTGATGTAGAGCAGATTTTAAGCGAATGCGATGAAGTGATCGAGCACAGCTGGCGGATTAAGGCGGCACAGCAGGGCTATATGGAAACCATCCGTGCTTACTGCGAGATCGACCGTTACGGACGTCTCCACTGCATCAGTTCCACACAGATCGTCTTTCATGTAAGACGTATCATTGCCAACGCACTTGGAATCCCAAAATCGATGGTGCGTGCGGAAAAACCGCGTATCGGCGGAGGATTCGGAGCAAAACAGACAGCAGTCTGCGAAGTTTATCCGGCATTTGTGACCTGGATGACAAAGAAACCGTGTAAACTGATCTACAGCCGAAAAGAATGTCAGACGATCGCTTCACCAAGGCACGAAATGGAAGTGACGGTTCGCTTAGGTGCGATGAAGGACGGACATATCCGGGCTATCGACCTTTATACCTTATCCAATACCGGTGCCTACGGAGAACATGGAACTACGACCGTAGGACTTTCCGGACATAAAGCACTTCCGCTTTATACCGGAGGCTGTGAGGCAACCAGATTTTCCTGCGACGTAGTTTATACGAATGTTCAGGCAGCCGGAGCCTACCGCGGCTACGGTGCGACGCAGGGTATTTTTGCACTGGAATCCGCAGTCAATGAGCTGGCGGAGAAACTGCATATGGACCCAGTGGAGATCCGTATGAAAAATATCGTCCGTGAAGGTATGTTCATGCCGGCTTACTTCGGTGAGACGGCAAATGCCTGTGCACTGGACCGCTGTATCGAACACTGTGCCGACAACTTCCACTGGAAAGAAAAATATCCGGTGCGTGACATGGGCAATGGAAAAGTGCGTGCAGCAGGCATGGCACTGGCAATGCAGGGATCCTGTATTTCCAATGTCGATGTCGGTTCCTGTACCTTAAAACTCGGTGACGGCGGAGCTTATAACATGATGATCGGAGCGGCCGACATGGGAACGGGATGCGATACGATCCTTGCGCAGATGGCAGCAGAAGTGCTGGACTGTGATGCAGACCAGATTTCCGTTTTCGGGGCAGATACGGATGCATCCCCATATGACTCCGGGTCTTATGCATCCTCCACCACTTATGTGACAGGAATGGCAACGCAGAATGCAGCATTGCAGCTGCGGGAAAACATCAAAAAGATTGGAGCCGGCATGCTTAAGTGTGAGCTGGAAGAAGTCGATTTTGACGGTGAGAAAGTCTATCTGATCGACGGCAGGAAATCAGTAAGCCTTGCAGATATCGCTACAAAATCCCAGGTCAATAACCTGATCCCGGTGGATGTGACAGCCACTTATTCTTCTCCGGTATCCCCGCCACCTTATATGGTCGGAATGGTAGAGATCGAGCTGGACAAAGAGACAGGAAGCATCGAGATCCTTGATTATCAGGCTGTGATCGACTGCGGTATCCCGGTCAATCCAAACCTTGCAAGAGTACAGGCGGAAGGCGGTATCGGCCAGGGAATCGGCATGGCACTCTATGAAAATGTGACTTACAACGCACAGGGAAAAATCGCAGAGAACAGCTTTATGCAGTACAAGATCCCGACCCGTCTGGATATGGGCAGGATCAACGTAGAATTTGAAACCAGCTACGAGCCAAGCGGTCCGTTTGGTGTCAAATCCATTGGTGAGATCGTGATCAACACCCCGGCACCGGCACTCGCCCATGCGATTTACCGTGCGACCGGAGTATGGCAGAGAACGGTACCGTTCACTCCGGAAAAGATTCTGATGAGCATGCTCGATCCACAGTGGAAAGAAATCGACCGTCGCGTCAAAGAATCATGATACATATCATTTATATGGCGGCTGGAAACAGCCGCCGCTTTGGAAATGCAAACAAACTGCTCCAGAACTGGAAGGGAAAACCACTGTATCTTCATACATTTGAAAAACTGCTTCGGATCAGAGAAAAAGAGCCGGAAAAGATTTCTTTAACGGTAGTCACGCAGTATCCGGAAATTTATCGGGAAGTACAAAGTCAGCCCGGCGTGAATGCAGTATTCTGCAAAGAGAGCAGACTTGGTGTTTCCTATACGATAAAGGCAGGGATCCGTGCAGTTGGGGAAATATATGACTCTGTAAAGAAGAAAATTTGCCTGGTGCAGGAAGCACATGATTTTGTGAGAAAAGAGCATTGCTTTGTAAAGAATGAGAGTTCTTTTGAAAGAAAGACAGAGCATGTAAGAACGTGGGATTATCTGATGTTCGCAGTTGCCGATCAGCCGAATTTAAGCGAGCAAAGCATCGAAGCACTGATTGGGGCAGCAGGTCAGCGATTCAGACAGGGATATACTTCGCAGCCGCCGACGTTCTCTTTGTGTTGTGGGGAAAGAGTCGGCAATCCCTGTATGTTCCGGGCAGATCTGATCCCGGAACTAATGCAGCTGGAAGGCGATAAGGGCGGAAGGTCTGTTCTGAAAAAGCATGAGTGCTGTTACGTGGAGATAGAAAATGAAGAAGAATTTTCTGATATTGATACAGAAGAACAGATAAAGAAAAATTCAACTGTCAGTTGAAAATAGGGTCAGAACGAAACGAAAGCAGAGACACAGCGGCGGAATTCATATCCGTCCTGTGCTCTGCTTTCTGACTTTACAAACGCTTCAGGAAACCAGGCCATAAAACAAGTTTATAACATCGAAGCTCTCAGTTCTTCCGGTGTTTTCTGGGACAGCATAGCCGGTGCGATATCAAATACGCTTCTCGCTCCGGATTCGCCCTTTTTGGACAGACGATATGCAGCACGTGCATAAGCAACCAGAACACTTCCGGTAAATTCCGGATTCGAATCCAGTTTCAGAGAATATTCGATCACATGCTTGTTGCCCTCACATCCGGTTTCACCGGTGCGGATCACAAAACCGCCGTGCGGCATCTTGCTGTGATGAGCCTTTAATTCTTCTTCTGAAATGAAGTTTACGGTTGTATCGTATTCATCGAAATAGTTCGGCATTGTCTTGATCGCTTTTTCGATGGCAGCTTTATCTGCACCTTCTTCCGCAACGACATAACATTCTCTTAAATGTTTCTCTCTGGTAGTCAGTGTCGGTTCGCTTCCGCTTCTTACCTGTTCCATGGCAGATTCGATCGGAACGGTGTACTGGATCGCATTTTTAACGCCTTCGATACGGCGGATCGCGTCAGAATGTCCCTGGCTTACACCCTTGCCCCAGAATGTATAAGTGCTTCCCTGAACCAGGATGGATTCTGCATACAGACGGTTCAAAGAGAACATACCCGGATCCCAGCCGACAGAGATAATGCCGATGTTTCCGCCTTCCTTTGCAGCCTTATCTACGCTTGCAAAATATTCCGGGATTCTTGCGTGTGTATCGAAACTGTCGATCGTGTTGAAAGAAGCAGCAACTTTTGGTCCGATGACCGGCAGATCGGTAGCAGAACCGCCGCAGAGGATCATAACATCGATCTCATTTTTCATAGCTTCCATATCATCGAAATGCTTTACAACAGCACCTTCAGTCTGAATAGAAACACCGGCAGGATCTCTTCTTGTGAAAACTGCTTTCAGTTCCATATCATCATTGCGTTTGATGGACTGCTCAACGCCGCGTCCAATGTTGCCATAGCCAACAATACCAATTCGGATTTTTTCCATTTTCTTACATCTCCTGTTAAAAATTTTCTGTTATCCATCATAGGATTCCAGCTTTGGGAACCCTGTGAACTGTTCTAAATTATAGCATAGATTTTTGCTCAGGCAATCATTTTCTTTTGAGAAAATATGATGTATACTGAAAAGTAGGATAAATTTGCAACGATTTTTGGAGAAAAGACAGAAGAAGTGGAGGAGAAGCCCTGGCATATCTTTTAAACGAAAAGCTGTCAGCATTGGGGTATAAAGTATTTTATGATATAGAATCACTCTCATCCGGAAAATTTAATGCAAAACTTCTGGAAGTGATCGATGAGTGTAATGATGTTCTGGTGATTTTACCGCCAAATTCTCTGGAGCGGTGCGTCAATGAAGATGACTGGATGCGTCTGGAAGTAGCTTATGCGATCAGACAGGGAAAAAATATTATTCCGATCATGATGAAAGGATTCGAGTGGGGCAAAAATATACCGGAAGATATAAAAGAATTAAAAAATTATAATGGCGTGATCGTGACCTTTGACTTCTTTGAGGGCGTTTTAGCGAGAATTATAAAATATCTGACAAATTCATCAAAAGAAAAAATGATCACGGAGAAAAAGAGCCACATTTTATTCTGGGCGGATTTTGATGATGCGATCATTGAAAAAATCGTGAACAAACTGAAACTGGATGATTATTTTATTGAGATCATGAGTGAACCGGTGGAAATTCTTTCGAAAAATTTGCAGGAAATTTATGCGATCATTTTGATCGTCACCGATTGTACCAAGTTTTCTTCCAATATTTATGCGGCGAAGCGAATCAATGAAACGCTGGTGAGGTATGTGCGAAAAGGAGGAAAACTGATCGGTGCACACGATGTCATCTACAGAAGGACCAAGAATGAGTTGCTGCAAAACATGTTTGGATGTAAGATCGTTAATTTTGAGCAGACAGAAACGGTACATTACCATAAGACGGAGGAATGCCTGGAAGAAGACAGATTCAGCAATCTGCCGGAAGATTTTGTGCTTCATGACGCAGAAATATGCTGGGGAAAAGTTGCAGAAGATGTTGATGTGTATTTTGAAACAGAGTCGGGGATCCCACTTGTATTTTCCAGAGAATACGGAAATGGTCTGTGTATCTTTTTGAATTCCGGTGATTTTAAAGAAAGACCGCCGCGGTCTATTTTGATAACGAATCGGAAGCACCGGAGAATTCCATCCCGGCATTTCAAAGAGCGGTACAGCAGGGCTATGGCATTGAACTGGATGTACAGCTGACAACAGACAACCGACTGGTTGTTTTTCATGATGAAACACTGCAGAGAATGTGTGGGATTTGACAAAAAGCTTACGGAATGTTCTTACAGAGATTATGAAGTCTTATATGGAACAAGCATAGAACGGGAAAGGAAAGAAACAACATGAGAAAACGTAGAAGCAGTAATTTTTGACTGGGACGGGAACAACAGTAGATTATGGATGCTTTGCACCGGTGCAGGCATTGTGGAGGTATTTAAGCATTTCGGAATCGAGCCGACGATGCAGGAGGTAAGAGAACCGATGGGGATGCTG
>ENA-OPZZ01000852-OPZZ01000852.1-human-gut-metagenome-genome-assembly--contig:-NODE-852-length-21464-cov-3.925153_pt1 | contig 21464 bp, 21 predicted proteins | sample MGYA00242487_ERZ504511 | MGnify/ENA primary metagenome ERZ504511 (study PRJEB26092, sample SAMD00036241) | human gut metagenome | host: Homo sapiens | study: EMG produced TPA metagenomics assembly of... | reverse complement strand
CTTGCGATTTGAAATCAGGAGGATAAGGAATCATGAGTACAAAAGCCGAATACGCTGCAAAATTACACGAGAATGGCTGCAACTGTGCACAGGCAGTTGCCTGCTCTTTCTGCCGGGAATTTGGCATCGATGAAAACGAGATGTTCCGTATTGCTGAGGGCTTCGGCCTTGGAATGGGTGTTATGGAAATGTGCGGTGCTCTTTCCGGTATGGCTATGATCATCGGACTTTCCAACAGCCGCGGAAATACCGAAGAAGGTTCCGGCTCCAAAGGTGACACTTACAAAAAGCTTCGCACCTATATCGGGAAATTCAAAGAAAAAAACGGCTCCTGCATCTGCCGTGAATTAAAAGGTGTAGAGACAGGCAAGGTCCTCTGCAGCTGCCCGCAGTGCATCACGGATGCGGTTGCTCTTACAGAAGAATATCTTGCGGAAAACAGATAATCTCATAAAATAAAACAGCAGAATTGTATTCCCTGTAATCCCGGGACATACAGCTCTGCTGTTTTCTTTTCCTGTTCCTATTCGCTTTTCACTGTCAGATCCTTCACCCATCTGTATTTCTTATGATTCAGGTACACAGCCGGGATCTTTACAAATTCATCCAGGCTGATAAGCTTTCCGGTAAAAATGCCGGGCTCTTTTATTTTCCATTTATTTTTGCCCACGCCTCTTCGTCAAACTTACGGTCTTTAAAGTAATATGGCTTGTCCGCATCTGTGATCTCTCAGATAAAACTTTTGTTCTGCCTCTTCTAACTCATCCCCGATCACACCGTCTTCCTGAATTTCGCCGGTGACACTCCAAACTGCTCCCGGAACAGATGATAAAAGTGGCTCACATTGGAAAATCCGCAGCACTCACAGATATCCAGAATCTCCCGGTCTGTCTGTGCCAGAAGATAAACTGCATATTTCAGACGCTCCTGGTTAATATACTGGGTAGGCGTTTTCCCCACAGATCTGTTTCAGTAGCCTGCAGAGATGGCTTGGAGAGCAGGGAGCCAACTCGCACATTTTCTCGTAGCCTTCCTGGAGATTTTCAATCTTTGACATATTTAAGAGAAGCTCTGACAACCAGGAAGGCATCTGATTCCAGGGATCCTTTTCATCATAAGTGAAGAAATAATCCTCCAGAAGAAGCGCAATGACACACTGTGCATGATATCTTGCATGCCGGGGATGGCTGCTGTTTACCAGCTTTCCCGCAGTATCCATTGCATCCAGAACCTTGCGGAAATTTTCCCCTTCCAGATGTACATAGGCAGGCATCTCACTGTTTATCAGCTTATCCATCTTCTCCTCCTGCTCCAGAAACAGGGAAACATTCCGGAGCACCTGGGTAGAAAAGCCCAGATTCCGGACACAGAAATTCTCCGAATGATAAAAGTTATAGCTGTGCATATCATTGGGGCGTATAAAAAACAGATCCCCTTTCTTACTGTCTGCACGGAATCATTGATCATATGATAGGCCGTACCCTCTGAAATGATGAAAAGTTCATAATGATTATGAGTATGTATTGGCACATGCTTGTAAATATCCGAAATTGTATAGGAAAGTCCGGACTCTCTGTTCAGCGGATACTGTTCTTTTCCAAATACCGGTATTTCCATCTTCTCTTCTCCTCCTCGCTTTCCGATATCAATATACTACAAAAATCTGACAGCTGTAAACAAGAAACATCGTGTAAATTGTGATATTCTTTTACCGCATTGAAGGAGATTTTCTTGTTGAAAAAGATTTCTCTGATGCAGATAATTAATTTTTTCAGGGAGGACTTATCATCATGTCATCATCCAAGGCTCGATTTTTTAATCCGGCTGTTGTAGGCCTGATCATGCTCAGCTTTTTTCTGGGTACCAGTGAATATACTGTGATCGGTATCCTGCCGGAAATTGCGGACGGATTCGGAATTTCACTGACTCAGGCCGGAAGCATTGTATCTCTGTTTGCCTTTGCCTATGGCCTTGGCACTCCGTTTCTGGCTGCCTATGTTGGAAAATACAACCGTTTTCGTATTACCATGTTGGGAATCTCACTGTTTGCACTCTGCAACCTGATCTGTGCCATTGCTGTCAATTACATGGTATTTCTGGTGTTCCGTATTCTTACGGCTGTGATTTCCGGTACTGTGGTTTCCATCTCCATGACTTATGCGGAAGATGTTGCTTCCATCCCGGAGCATATCCCAGGTGTGATCGCAGGTGTTTTTTCAGGCTTCAGTGTCGCTTCTGTTGTGGGTGTGCCTATCGCTTCCACCATCACGCAAACTTTTGGCTGGCGTGCGGCTTTTATCACGATCTTCGTGGCAACCCTGGCCCTGCTGGCGCTTCTGTTTGTGAAACTGCCGCGGCAGAACCGGCTGAAGGCCGGAAGTATTCTGGAACAGTTTAAGCTTTTTCTGGACAAAAGGATCTCCATTGGCTGTGCCATCGTTTTCCTGGCAGGCGCCTCCACTTACTGTTTCTATACTTATCTGACTCCGATTTTCCAGCAGGAGCTCCATATTCCGGATTCCATGCTGAGCCTTGCGCTTCTGATCTTTGGTATTGCAGCGATCACCAGCAATGTAAGCTCCGGTCAGGTGGCAAACAAAACCGGCATCCGCATGCTGCCCCTGATCTACATCATCCAAACTGTATGTCTGCTGCTTCTGCCTATTGCCACCCATAATCTGATAAGCGGAGGACTGGTACTGTTTATCCTCGGTGTTATGATGTATCTTCTGAACTCACCACTGCAGATGCATTTTCTGAATATCGCCACCAGAGAGCATCCTGCCTGTGTAAACCTGGCATCTTCTCTGATCTCAGTTTTCTTTAACTTTGGTATTGCAGCCGGTTCTGCCATGGGTGGAGTGATCGTAAAATATGCCGGACTTCGTTTTGTAGGGATCGGCGGTGCAGTTCCAGGCATCGGAGCAATCATCTGTGCTGTGATCCTGCTTCAGATCATGAAGCCTGGTGCGGATATCCGGTAAATAAAAATACAGCCAGGAAATTATCCGGATCTTATATCCGATATTTCTGGCTGTATTTTTATTCTCTCAATTTTCTTCTGTTACTGATGTGGTTTTACTTTCATATTCTTTCAGTCCCATAATCAGGACTTTCCTGTTTTTCTATTTCATCTCGATTCTAAATAATCTCGCTGCTTTTTCCTGCGGCATCTTCACTACAAGATTTCCATTTTCGATTTTATATTCGCACATCTCTTCCTTCGGATAGATCACGGATACTCTGCTAATCTGATCTGCATTTTCCAGAGGGATCACTGCTTCTGTTGTTCCCGGTGTCCATACGGAAAGATAAGTATTCTTCTCTGCTTTCACTCCGTAAGCAAGAACTTCGGATTTCAGAGTTCCAAAACCAAGTGGGAAGAACGGCACGCCGTCACGGACTTCCTCCCGGATCTCCTTATACAGGGAGATTCCCTCCTTCATCCGGTTCATGGAATTTTCTCCCAGTTTCCATACCATACCGCTGATATATGGGCGGAGAAGCATACCATTTACTACATTGTAGATCACATGCTCTTCTTCATCCTCATACGGATATACCCACATACCTCCCTGCTCCGGAGTTACCGCACTGGCTACGTTGGCAGCGATATTGGCATTGTAGAGATAATCTGTCTGATCACTGGTAGACTGCAGGCTTAATATCTTCAGCATACCATAATCCATACGCTGTCCGCCGGAACCGCAGTTCTCCACAACAAGCTCCGGATGATCCCGGAAGATTTCCTCATACCACTGGTGGAGGCATTCATAATGCTCACGGATGGCATCTGCACAGCTGTCACTGTTCAGGTCACTTCCATATCCCATAGTTACGTTATAGTCCACTTTAAAGTACTCTACACCGTAATCATTGATCAGCCTGTCTACTACATCACGGCAGTATTTTCGTACTTCCGGATTGCGGAAATCCAGCATATAGCGTTTATTGTCAATGTGGCGTTTTCCATGGCGGCAGACAAACCAGTCATCAGGAAGCTTGTTTGCCAGCTCGCAGGCAACTCCCATAACCTCGATTTCCAGCCAGAGTCCCATTTTCAGGCCTTTACTGTGCGCATGATCGCAGACTTCTTTCAGACCATTCGGGAATCTTCCGGATGCTTCTTTCCATTCCCCGACACGGTCCCACCAGAATCCGTCGTCATACCAGCCTGCATCCAGGCAGTAATATTCACATCCAAGCTCTGCTGCCTTGTCAATAATGGAAAGCTCCCGCTCCGTTGTAGGGTCTCCCATCAGACAGTTCATGTAATCATTAAATACCACGTTCAGCTTCTCATCGTCCGTATTCGGTCTGCGTACTTTTCTCCGATATCTGGTCAGTGCCGCTGCTGCCGGATTCAGGCCGCCTTTTACAACCGCTGCCCCTGCCGGAACGGTTGTAAAGCTTTCTCCCGGTTTCAGATTCTTATACCAGCCATGCTCCTGCTCTGTGGCGCCGCTTAAGGCAAGATACAGATTTCCGCCCTGTGCAGAGCCATATTCTACCAGCCACTGTCCGGAGCTTTCAATCTGGAAAATATACGTCTCCCCCGTTTCTCTGTCCTCGGCAATTCCCATGGGAAGATACTCACAGGTAGACCAGGTGCCCTTTCCACTGTAACAATAACGGTTCAGGCCATATCCCTGATGATTGAAGCCATCTACGACCATTCCGTTTAAATTCAGCATTTCTGCATCGTATTTCTGCCACTGTGCCTCACAGCACCAGCTGTTAAACGGCACATAGATATCTGTTTTTTTATAATAAGGCTTCTCGCCGCCTCTGGAGATTCCCTGATACATAAAGGAAGAAACATAAGTCAGCCCCTGATCCTCGCTTCCCTCATTGATGATCTCTGTCCAGGTCTGTACTGCCGGCACTCCGTCAAACAGGCGCATATGATATACCGCCTTCAGCTTTTCCGGGGAAACCATTACGATCTCCAGCTCTTTTCCGCCATCCTGTTCCTTCAGCTCATGGTTCTCATAAACAAAATCCACAGAGGACTGATTAATGTTGTTTTTGTAAGCATGCATGTTCAGGTTTCCAGTGCCGCTTCTGTGAATCTCAACAGCCGGGTAACAGATATCCTCCTTCGGCTCCATGATTGCTTTTTTTAACTTCCTGTGAAGAAAAATCTGCCAGCTCTACCACGCCGTTTTCCCGGATACGGAACCGGATATCCAGGCCATTCTCATGTAATTCGATCATTTTCATGTTTTCATTTTTATAGCTCATAGAAAATACCCTCCGTTTTTCTGATTCTGATCACAGTATAACATTTGTTTTTTTATGAGGTGACAGGTATCATCCCCTGAATGTAAAATGCAATATATTGTCGTATTTATTTTTGCGTGATATACTTATTTGCAGACAGCAAAGGGTACATTCAGGCGGGCAGAGTTTTTTTAACCGGATATCTGCATCTGTCTGACTCGAAATTTTACAGCTGAAATATTTACATTCCGTTTCGCATCGTACTCAGGAGGTTTTTTCATGCCAGATATTTTCCAGGACTCTTCCCAATATTTCCATATTTCTGCTTTTTATGCTCTCTCCCTGCCTTATTATCATATGGAGCATCACACACATTCCAGCTATGAGATTATGTATATCACCTCCGGTTCCTGCCGGGTTTTCTGCCTGGACGGCACGCAGGACACAGAATTCCCACTGAAATCCGGGCAATTTATCTTTATCCGGCCGGATGTACCTCACAGGCTGGAGATTCCAGACGGTTTCCCTGCTCGATCTGAATCTGGAATTTCCTTACTTCCAAAAAAAGCCCGGTTGCTCTGGAGCTTCTCCTGAAAAGGATCCCGGATTTCCGGTTCTGGAATTTACGGACGTCTCCCAGGGCTTCTGCTCCGGCGCGGATTCCCGCAGCTTCGGATACAGCCTGAAGGATCTGCTCACATTTTACAACAAAATTCCGGTCAGATACAAAAGGAAGAATTCCTCTTCTTTCTTCTTTTCAGCCGTATGCTTACAGAGCTTGCATTCTGCGCCCGCTCCAGCCGGAGCACCCAGGGAATCGTCTATCTGAAAAAAGCGCTCCGCTACATTGATGAGCATTATCTGGAAGACATTGATATTCCTGCCATCTCCGCATATGCAGGGATCAACAAATCCTACCTGCAGGCGCTCTTTACAGAAAAAAACGGCTGCACCATCAATACCTATATCAACCGCAAGCGTATGGAACAGGCCGCCTTTCTTCTGTGCAACAGTACTCTGCACATTACGGATATTGCCTTTTCTTCCGGATACAACAGCCGGCAGCATTTTGCACATACCTTCGAAAAATTTTATCATATGAGCCCCTCCAGGTACCGAAGCCTTCATACCCGGCCTCTCCGTTCGGATACCCAAAAAAAACGCTATCATATGACTGACGGACTGATGTTGGAAAGCGAACCCTTTCCTCAGGAATAAAACTTACTTCATACACCTACACCTTCAGGCTGATACCTGCGATCCACGTCTGAGCAGCCTAAAAAAACGGCCAGGTACGAAGCTCTTATCTCTTCGATAACCTGGCCGGCTTTTATATTTATTGTCAAGCGAATATTCGCAATCCTGCGGGGGACTTACTTGATTCGGTTAAAAATTTTCTATGGAAGCAGATTCTGCATACTCTTCAGGCTGATCGCCAGTGTGGATGTATTATGCAGAAGTGCGGATGAAGTCGGCTGCAGGATACCTGCAACGCCACAGGCGATAAGGCCTGCGTTAAAGGTAATAATAAAACGGTAATTGCGTCTGATACGCTTCATCAGTGCATTGCTGATCTCTTTCAGAACAACAAGCTCCTGAAGATCATCTGCACCTACAGTAATATCTGCGATCTCCCGGGCAATTTCAGCACCATCACTGATGGCGATACCGACATTGGCTGCGGAAAGTGCCGGAGAATCATTGATTCCGTCACCTACCATGATAACCTTTCTTCCGGCTGCCTTTTCTTTTTCGATGAAGTTGGCCTTATCCTCCGGAAGTACCTCGGAATAATATTCGTCCACTCCCACACGTCTGGCAATGGCTGCTGCTGTACGCTCGCTGTCCCCTGTCATCATAACGATCTTGGAAATTCCTGCCCCACGCAGTGCTTCTACAGAAGCTTTCGCTTCCTCACGAAGGGGATCTTCAATACAGATCACTGCCGCAAGGCGTCCGTCAATGGCAAGATACAGATGAGAATACTCTTCCGGAATATTGTCGAATTTCTCCCTGCCCTCCTCCGGGATCAGACATTTCTCATCTTCAAATACAAAGTGATAGCTTCCGATCACGGCCTTATGGTTTTCGATCGTAGTGGAAATTCCATGCGCTACTACATATTCAACCTTGGAATGCATCTCCTCGTGTGCCAGATGTTTCTTCTTGGCTGCACTGACAACGGCTTTCGCCATGGAATGCGGGAAATGCTCTTCCATACATGCGGCGATACGAAGCATTTCATCCGGATTATTGTTATCAAACGGAACCACGTCCACAACGGTCGGTTTCGCTTTTGTCAGAGTTCCGGTCTTGTCAAATACGATGGTATCTGCCTCTGCCATTGCCTCCAGATATTTACCGCCCTTAACTGTAACTTTGTGTGTACCGGCCTCACGGATTGCGGACAATACGGAGATCGGCATTGCAAGCTTCAGCGCACAGGAGAAGTCTACCATCAGGATCGCAAGAGCTTTGGTAGCGTTTCTGGTAATCAGATATGTAAGAGCTGTCCCTCCAAGAGTATAGGGAACCAGCTTATCTGCCAGATGCTCTGCCTTTCCCTCCAAAGAAGATTTCAGCTTCTCAGACTCCTCGATCATGGTGACGATCTTGTCATAACGGCTGGAACCTCCTACTGTCTTTACGCGGATGGTGATCTCACCTTCCTCCACAACAGTGCCTGCATAGGCAACGCTGCCCTCTTTCTTGCATACAGGTACAGACTCGCCGGTAAGAGAAGCCTGGTTGACCATAGCCTCTCCATCCGTAACACTTCCGTCAAAAGGAATTACGGTACCCATACGTACAACAACATCATCTCCCGGCTGGACCTCTCCGGACTCTACCAGGATCTCCTGATCCTCTCTCTTCAGCCATACCCTGCCAACATTCAGGGACATGGTTCTTGCAAGATCACCTACGGATTTCTTATGCGTCCACTCTTCTAGGATCTCTCCGATTCCAAGCAGGAACATGATGGAGCCTGCAGTACCAAAGTCCTGACGTAATACAGACACTCCAATTGCAGTGGCATCCAGGACCGGCACCTCGATCTTACGGTGAAGAAGTGTATCGATTCCCTTCCAGATATATTTCAGGGAAGTAGCTGTTGTATAAATGGCATTCAGCGGATATGGCAGAAAAAGACTTCTTCCGTAATGGCAGATCACCTTGGAGATCAGCTTCTCCTGATATTCTGCATTCAGTGCTCTCCCTGAGCTCTGCAGCACCTGTGAAGGAACCTCTACATCCTGATAATGAAATTCGCTGATACCACGGATAACCGCAGCTCTGCTGCCCCGATAATTTACAACTGCGTCACAGGTTCTCTCGTATACCTTGGCAGAAACCACTCCATCAAGATTCTCGAGATAATACAACAGCGTATCTGCCTGCCCGTAGCTCATCCTCTTCTGAGCAAGATGGATACGAAGCCGGCCTCTTGTCTCATGTTTGATATAAAATTTCACGGAAAATCGCCTCTTTACTCTGCTGTCTCTTCTGCTGTCTCTTCTGTTGCTTCTTCTGTCTCTTCTGCTGTTTCTTTGAATGCATCCTCATCTACAGTTTCCTCTGCTTCTGTCTCAACATCCTCTACAGCTTCTTCAGCTGCTGCTCTTTCCTCATTGATCTCCTTAGCTTCAGCGAAAAATATCTTCAGCGTTCTCCTGCAGATTCGTAGCTGTTTTCATAATGCAGTCCTTAGCTCTTAAAACGGCTGCTGTGCATCCTGTGTAAAGCTTCTTCGCATCCTTGCTTGTAAGGATCTTGATTCCTGCTGTTCCGAAAAGAACGCCTGCTGCAAAAAGTCCTGATTTTTTGAATTTAAAGTCTACCATAATAAGTATCCTCCTGATATATGATTTTTATTTTTTCTGATTTCCGGTGAGGATTTTTTCATGTCCACCCCGATATTTTCATCATTATAAAATGTCTGTAAAAAAAACGTCCAGTGTTTTTTTTGTGATTTTGATACAATTTGTTGAATTTTCAGTTATTTTTACCTAACAGTTAATTTTTACTAATAGTTGAATTTGTCTAATTCTTAGTCTGCACAAACCTCTTCTTTCCTATTATATTGTGCCATAGCTTTTCCATACTCACCCGATCTCATGAACAGGCAGCAGTGCCAGGGTACGGATGTTCTGCTCACTGATCTCTCCGCAGGCCCGAAGTCCTGCAAGGATCACTTCATTAAGCTTCTGCCCGGACAGATGGCATATCGTATCATCATCCAGCTCTACTGCACAGGCTCCTTTTGTGCTGCATGCCACACGATACATATTCTTTCGGCTGATAGCACCGATGGACTCCAGTGTATTGATCATACGATATACTGTGGCCACACCGATTCCTGGATCCAGTGCGAAAGCCCTGTAATAGATTTCCTTACAGCAGGAGCACTCTCCCTCCAGGATAATATCCAGAAGGATCTTTCTCTGTCTGGTGATGCGGAATCCCTTCTCCTTCAGTTTCTCTATAATAAGATCCCTCTGCATCTCTGTATGTCGGTAGCATCCTGTTTTTTTTCTCTTCTGTTTCAGCTTCTGCAATATGCATTCTGATCCCTCCTTTATTGAGAAAACTTTTCTTTTATCTAATAAGTTAGTATACTCCAACTTCAGTTAGCTGTAAATAACTTATTTGAACTTTTTTACACATTGAAAATTCTGTGTTACTGTACACTGGAAACCGTCGTTTTGACAAAATGACGAAAAATCCCCTTTCGTTTTTTCGTCAGAATGACAAGAAACTGCCGGAAACTTTGTACGATTCAGCTCTAGCCCTTTTCCTTTATTTTCGATATACTGTTAACCAGCAAAGGAAATTACGTAAAAACAATATATTAATTTTGGAGGGAAACAACAATGGCAAGTTTATCATTATCTCACATTAATAAAACTTATCCGAACGGCTTCCAGGCAGTTAAAGATTTCAATCTGGAGATCGAAGATAAAGAATTCATCATCTTCGTAGGACCATCCGGATGTGGAAAATCTACAACACTTCGTATGATCGCAGGTCTTGAGGAGATCAGCGGTGGTACACTTAAAATCGGTGACAAAGTCATGAACGATGTTGAGCCTAAGGACCGTGATATCGCAATGGTATTCCAGAACTACGCTCTGTATCCTCATATGACAGTTTATGATAACATGGCATTCGGACTTAAGCTTCGTAAAGTTCCGAAGGACCAGATCGACAAGGCTGTTCGTGAAGCAGCAAGAATCCTTGACCTTGACAAGCTTCTTGATCGTAAACCGAAGGCTCTTTCCGGTGGTCAGAGACAGCGAGTTGCTATGGGACGTGCTATCGTTCGTAATCCTAAGGTATTCCTTATGGATGAGCCTCTTTCCAACCTGGATGCTAAACTTCGTGTACAGATGCGTATCGAGATTTCCAAGATCCATCAGAGACTTGGTGCTACAATCATCTATGTAACACATGACCAGACAGAGGCTATGACACTTGGTACCAGAATCGTTGTTATGAAAGACGGTGTTGTTCAGCAGGTTGATACACCACAGAACCTGTATCAGAAACCAGGCAACCTCTTCGTTGCAGGATTCATGGGATCTCCGCAGATGAACTTCCTTGATGCTGTTATCTCCGAAAAAGGCGGCAATGTAGTTGCTACGATCGGTGGTGAGCATGAGGTTATCGTTCCGGCAGCTAAAGCTAAAGTCCTGAAAGACAAAGGCTATGTTGGAAAGAAAGTTGTTCTTGGTATCCGTCCTGAGGATATCCATGATTCTCAGATGTTCCTTGAGACATCTCCAAGCAAACCAATGAACTCCGTAGTTAAAGTTTACGAGCTTCTTGGTGCTGAAGTATTCCTGTACTTCGATGTTGACGGAACTCAGGTTACAGCACGAGTTGATCCTCGTACAACAGCTAAGACCGGTGATCCGATCAGATTTGCATTCGATATGGAGAAAGCTCACTTCTTCGACAAAGAGACAGAGCTTACTATCACAAACTAATTCTCATCGAATCATAAAAACAGAATGTAACCCCGGGGGATATGATTTCCCGGGGTTTTCTTTTTATTTCACTAGTTTTATTTTACATTAGAAAGGACGCTTTTTATGAAAATACAGCAAACAATTCAAAAATCTCTGGATGACTGGAACCGGATCAGCGGTCTTGATTTCTGTATTCTGGATGAAAATGACCAGATATACATTTCCACAGGGGATCGCCGGCTTCCTTCTTCTGAAAAGCTTGCTCAGTTCCGGGAGGATCCTGCCTTATGCATCTCCAATCACAGCTGCAGTCTGTACAAGCTGAACAACGCACCTCAGAGCAATATGCTTCTGATCGTATGGGGCTCCGGAGAGCAGACTTCTACCATCGGAGAGCTTGCTGTCTGCCAGGTAGAAAGTCTCCTAACCGCCTATACGGAAAAAACAGACAAGAACTCCTTTATGCAGAATCTTCTCCTGGACCGCTATTCCCAGGTAGAGGCTTTTAACAAGGCTGCCCGTCTTCATATCACACCTTCTGCCCGCCGTGCGGTATTTCTTGTAGAAACCAAGCAGTATAAGGACGAAAATGCCCTTGCTACCATCCGTAACATCTTTTCTGCCCGTACACGGGATTTTATCACTGCACTGGATGATTCCGGCATCATCGTAGTACGTGAGCTTCAGAACACCGAAAGCTACGAAGAGCTGGATGGTATCGCCTGCATGCTGGTGGATATGCTCAATACAGAGGCCATGACCTCTGCCTGGGTTTCCTACAGCAATGTTGCAGATGATATCATGGAGCTTTCCGACGCCTACAAGGAAGCCCGCACTGCTCTGGAGGTCGGCAAGATCTTTTATGCTGACAAAAACGTTTTCGGTTACAACCGGCTGGGCATTGGCCGTCTGATCTATCAGCTTCCCACTCAGGTCTGCAACATGTTTGTAGGCGAGATCTTCGGAGAAGAATCCCTGGAATCTATTGACGACGAAACCCTCAATATCATCCGGACCTTCTTTGAAAATAACCTGAACCTTTCTGAAACTTCCAGACAGCTCTATGTGCACCGGAATACTCTGGTATACCGTTTTGAAAAGCTGCAGAAGCGTTTTGGCCTGGATATCCGTACCTTTGAGGATGCACTGGCCTTCAAGCTTGCCATGATGGTGTCCGATTACATCACCTACTCCGGAAATCATGGAAAATAGATTCTGCCCGTAAAAATCCATCAAAAATTCCGGAACACAAAAAAGCCCCGGAAACAGCAGATAATGTCTGTTTCCGGAGCTTTCTTTATTTCAGCAACATCAGATGCTCCGGTGGAAGATACAGATATTCCGGAAGATCTTTATCCGGATCCTCCGTAAAGCTGTTTTTGGGACGCATCCACCATAATCCGGCAGCATTCTCTTCTGCTTTGTTCCGGATCATATACTGATGTTCAAATGTAGTTTCTATGTATTGGTCTACCCGCACTGCCATACAGTTCTCACCCGGCTTTGATTCCGGGCGGATCCAGTGACCGCGTATCCCTACGTAAGTAATGTCCTCATCTACGTTTTCTTCGGTATGGAGCTTCATTTTCCAGTCCGCCGCATAGATCTCGTGAGATCCCAGCCTCTCCGCTCTGGAAAAATTCTTACAGCCGGTAAGCTTTGCTGCTTCCAGAAGTCCCGGTCTCTCAAACAGCTGCTTTGTCTCCCCTGTCACAAGGATCCTGCCTTCATGTACAATGGAAAGCTCCCTGCAGAATTTATAGGCCTCATCTCTGCTGTGTGTCACAAGGATCATATCTCCCGGATAGTCCTTGAGGAAATCCTGCATCTCTCGCTGGAGCACATCCTTCAGGTAACCGTCCAGTGCGGAAAACGGCTCATCCAGAGAATAGCTTCCGGCTCTCCGATCATCATTCTGGCCAGTGCCACTCTCTGCTGCTGTCCGCCGGAAAGCTGTGAGGGCAGGCGCTTCTCCAGCCCCTCCAGATGATATCGCCGAATCAGATCTGCCACCTTTTCCCTGGCGGAGGCTTTTTCCCCACGATAACCACAGCGGATATTCTGTTCCACTGTCATGGTTAGGAACAAAGCATAATTCTGAAATAGATATCCGATCCGTCGCTTCTGCGGTTTCAAATTGATCCCCTTTTCAGAATCAAACACTGTTTTTTCCATTGATGATGATTCTTCCCTTATCCGGTGTTTCGATCCCTGCAATACAGCGTAAGGTTCATGCTTTTTTCCGCTGCCGGAAGCGCCAAGAAGCCCAATGGCTGCCGAACTGCCTTCAAAATCCACCTTTAGGGAAAAATCACGGAAGTTTTTTTTCGATATTTACTTTGACTGCCATCAGATCCACCTTCTTGTTTTCATTCCTCTTCCGGATACGATATTGATCAATGCCACGATCACAAAGGAGATCAGCACGATCACAATGACCCAGAATCCTGCAGTTCCGTAATTTCCGGCTGCTGTCTCTGATGCAATCGCAACAGAAACTGTTCTGGTTTTTCCAAGGATATTTCCGGCAAGCATGGAGGTTGCGCCATATTCTCCGATCGCGCGTGCAAATGCCAGCACTGTTCCGGATGCAATCCCCGGTCCTGCCGCCGGCATGACTACCCGCCAGAATATCCGGCTGTCGCTCATCCCCAGAGTCTGACCTGCATGGATAAGATTTATATCCACCTGTTCAAAAGCAGCCCGTGCATTGCGGTACATCAGCGGAAATGCGATCACTGCCGCTGCGATCACACAGCCCTTCCAGGTCTGCACGATCTTAATATCAAAATTATCCAGAAGAAAGCTTCCGAAGGGCCTTTTCAGACTGAAGATCAGTAGCAGAAAAAATCCAGCCACTGTAGGAGGAAGTACCAGCGGAAGAGTAAGGATCCCGTCCAGTACTGCTCTGGCTCCCGGCTTCAGTTTCATGATCTTCCGGGCACAGAATATTCCCATAAAAAAAGCGATCACTGTGGCTGCCAGACCTGTTTTTAAGGAAATCCACAGAGGACTCCAGTTTATTTCTCTCAAAAATTCTGCCATATTTCATTCCTGTGTAAGCATTTACTGTGTTTCAGTATTTACTGCCGATTTTCTACATCATGCTCATTTGGATGTACTGTCTGCGGAAGCTGTGCTGTCCTCAGCCTCATATGCTGTAAATCCATAATCCTCAAATACCTTAATTGCTGCGTCATACTCTACATAATCAAGAAAAGCCTCTGCTGCCTTTGTATCATCTTCAGATGCTTCCTTGTCCTCGATAAGTCCCACAGGATAAAGAACCGGCGTCTTAAGGCTGTCTGCCGGTGCCTCTGCGATGATATCTACTTTATCAGTAACAGATGCAGCATCTGTCGCATATACAACACCAACCTCATTACTTCCTTCACTGACTGCTGCAAGTACATCCGTTACATTCTTGCACTCGTTGATCTCCATTTTGTTTACATCGTCCATGATTCCAAGATTGCTAAAGATCTCACGGGAGTACTGTCCCACCGGAACATCCTCTCCTGCAAGCGCCAGATTCTCAGCGTCTGTGATATTCTCGAATCCTGTTACCTTTGTCTCTCCGTCCTTTGGTTTGATCAGAACGACTTTGTTCTCAAGAAGATCCTTAACGGTGTCTTCCTTTGTCAGTTTTTCCTCTGTGAGGGCATCCATCTGTTTATCTGCTGCTGAAAAGAAAAGATCGCAGCGTGCACCTTCCTCGATCTGTGTCTGCAGTGTACCTGAGCTGTCTGCACTGTAATAGATCGTTACATTCGGATAAAGCTCATTGAAATCCTTCTGGATCTCCTCCATGGAATTGCTGAGGCTGGCAGCGATAAAAGCATAAACCTCTCCCTTCAGGTTCTCATCACCTTTCACTTCTTTGTCTGCTGCAAAAACAGTTCCGGTCATAAGGCCTGTTGTTAAAATTCCCGCGGTAAGAGCTGCTAAGATTTTTTTCTTCATCTTTTGCTTCTCTCCTTTTCCGTTTCATTCAGTTTTGTTTAGTTTTGAATGGTTTCGTCTAATTTTACCGAAAGGAAAGTTTCTTGTCAAGCTATAAGGCATTGCTGTTTTTCTCTCCAAGTGCTATCATAAATGCATAGCTGACAAGCTTCGTTTCTTATCATGAGTGGCTTGCAGCACTCCTGATACGGACAAATCCCACATCATGTTCATTGCTCTGTACAACGGAAGCATAGAACTTGCCTGATCCGGTTCATTCAATATTCAAGAGAAGGAGAATTACCTATGAAACTCAGTGCACGTAATCAGTTAAAAGGAAAAATCATCAACATCAACCAGGGAGCTGTAAATTCCATCGTTTCCATTGATATCGGTGGTGGAAATATCATCACTGCTACCATCTCCTGTGCGGCGGTGGAAGAACTTGGACTGAAAGTAGGCTCTGATGCTTACGCAGTCATCAAAGCAACCAATGTTATGGTAGGTATCGATGAATAAGGTTTACACAGCCCAGGAAGTGGCAGATAAGCTGAAGATCAAAAAGTCAACGGTATATGACCTGATCAAGCGGGGAGAGCTGCCATCCTCCAAAGTCGGCAAACAGTTGCGTGTCAGCGAGGAACAGTTGTCTCAGTATCTTAATAATCCGGAATGTTCTTCCCCTTCTGTTCAGTCTCACAATTATCAGCCGGAAAGTTCTCTTCTGAAAAGAGATTATCTTCTGCATTCCAGTGGACTGATCATCAGCGGGCAGGCTTCTCCGGCTCTGGATCTTCTCCTGAATCAGCTTCCCACACACCCGGACAGTCTGCCGATTCTGCAATCTCACATGAATACCTACAACGGACTGTATTCTCTTTATTTTGAAAAAGTCCACATTGCCTGTGCATCCGCCTCACCGGAAGATATCCATAGCCTTGTACCCGGTATTCCACTGACTGTGATCTCTCTGTGTCAGTATCCCGTCGGCTTCTATGTAAAAAAAGAAAATCCCAAGAATATCCGGGGATTTTCTGATCTTACACGGGCAGATATTATTTTTGCGAACCGCGAAAAAGGAAGCAGCCGTCGTATCCTTCTTGACCGTACACTTCTATCTTCCGAAATTTCACCGGATTCCATATCCGGATATCGAAATGAGCTTGTTACCGATCACTCCACGGCTGCTGCGGTGGCTGGCGGACAGGCAGACATAGCTCTTGGCGAGGCCTGTGTAGCGAGAAGCTTTCCGGAGCTGGATTTTCTTCCTGTTTGCCAGGAATCACTCTTCCTGGTTATGCAGACCAAAAATCTGAGCACCCCCGGCTTTCAGGCCGTAGCGGAAACCATTGCATCCGAACCTTTCCGCCGGTTTTTAGCTCTTCAAACCGGATACGATACTACTGACACCGGAAATATCCGGCATATTTAGGACTAAGAAAAACGCTTATGTAAAAAATTCTTCCACAACCATTTCTTTGATAATACAAAATCAGCCAGCACGTCAATGATCACTCCTTATTTTTGCCCAATTAAGGAAGTTTCTTGATCTTATGACTGCTGGCTGATCTTTATTTATTCAGATATTGATATACTCTTGAAGAAATCGAACGGATTCCGTGCAGTAAATGATCTTCGGAAGCTCCTTCAGAGAATATACATAATACATAATTTGTTTTCTTTCCATAGATGATCGCCATATCATGCTGAACTGAGCTTGTTTCACCCGTTTTGTTCGCACACACTACACCTGCCGGAAGGCCTGATGGAATTTTGTATCGTTTCGTCTGATGCAGTAAAAGATTTAACATTTCTCTGGAATACTGTTGAGAAACGCACCGACCTCGATAGATTTTTTCTAAAAGCATCCCACAATCTTTTGCAGATGCCGTGTTACGCCACCCATCACTGCTCCAGGCTGAAGAAGATGGATGCAAGGAACTGTGGCAGCCGGTATTTTTGTAACCGTTCTTTCGAAGATATTGGTTCACTACAGCCGTTCCTCCTACAAAGCTTCCGCCCCCTTGACGCCTTACCAGTTCATTATAACATTCATTATCACTGACGGTGATCATATCCCACAGCAGGCTGTACACACCGGAGCTGTATTGCATTTTTCCCTGACGAATCTGATCATAGACGGATGCCATCACAAACGCCTTGATCGTACTTGCCGGATACATTTCCTGATCATTTATATTTACAACATTTCCTGTTTTCAGATCTTTTATATAAACAGACCAGTTTCCACCGTAGGCAGAAGCAAAACTCTCTAATTCCGATTTAAACTCACTTAAGGCATACTCTGATCTTGTACTTTTTCTTCCCCTCCAGTCCACATACTGACCATCCGGTGTTTTCATATTTTTCGCAATGGTTCCGTTAGATTTCAGGTAATAGCCATCTTTCCACCGGTTCACCAGCATTTTTCCATTTTGATCTACATAATATTGCTGGCCATCACAGGTTACCCACCCTGCCTTCTGTGCCATTCTTCCGTTATCATTGCCAAAATAATAGATTCCGTTAAACTTTTTTCCCTGAACTGTTTTGTTCATTTTATGAAAAGACGGACGCATGCAGATTCTTCCGGTTCCATAGAAATAATAATAACCACTTTTAAAATTACGCCCACCGAATCTTCTCTGTCTTATATAACGTACTGTTCCACGATCAGCCAGTTTTCCGTACGCTTCCACATAATAAATGCCTGCGATAATTTTTTTGCCCCGCACGTTCTGTTCAGCTACGTTTACAAAGCCACGCTCTCCCTTTGAAATTCTTCCATTGGAGTCTGTGATGTGGTATTTATCAAAGCGGACACCAGAAACTGTCTTTTTATCGAAATAATACACGGATTGTTTTCTCAAAAGTTTTCCGTTTTTGTCAAACATATAAAATCCTGTTTTTAAAAACTCTGTCTTTGGAATTGACAAATAACGCAATCCGCTAAGTTTTCGCTTCTTTGAATCTTTCAGATACCAGTTTCCGCCGGATTTCTGAAGATAATTTCCACTGTTATCCCAAAATCGTACTGTTCTTTCAGCAGCCTCGACCTTTATCTCTGTACTTCTGATACCAATAATGCCTCCAAAAATCATTACTAATATCATCCAATATATACAAACTATTTTCTTTGCTTTCATACTTTAACAAGACCTGCCACAGACGATGACAGGTCTTTCTCCTTTATCTTTATTATCCTATTTTCACACAGATGTTCTGGATCAGGCGGTTGTATCCGCTTACCTTTTTCAGCCATTCCAGCGCTATGGACACGGCCAGTGAAGCCAGCAGAAGCGTCAGTGTATTGGTCAGAAAATATCCACTCACATACACAAAAGAATATTGTCTTATAAATGTATGTATCAGAAATATATTCATGGAATGTTTTCCGAGAAACAGTAAAATCTGTCGCACTCCCGGAATAACATTAATAAATTCGCAGCAAAATGCCATAAATACAATTGGATACACACCCCAGTGGATCTCACTGTATACCTTCAGCGGCAAAGTTCTGTAGGCTTTATACAAAATAAACACCGCAAGAAGTTCCAGAAGAAATTTGAAAACATGCTTCACTCCAACATTCCATATCCTAAACCATCGGTTAAACAAAATCATACTTGGCTACACACATTCCCATGAGAAATACCGGTAAAAATGCATAAATACCTGTAATTCCCATAACCTCCATGGAAATTGTCCGCGGAAATGCCGCAACAGCCACAAGAATAAATACCAGATATTCTTCCTTTATCATAAACAGCGGCACGCACATGATAAAAATGATCGCCGCGCTCATATACCACCAGGTTCCGTTCAGAGTCGAAGTTCCGAAAAGTTTCGCCAGACCAAAAAAATCCAGCACCATTGCGCTAACACCTTTGGCAATATTTCCGTTTCCGAAATATCTGGTCACGGCATAGCCGTTATAAAGCTGTAAGATCACAACAGAAAGCCCCCATATGATCCAGAACCCTCCCATTGTTTTTATCAGTCTTTTGGCTGTCCACTTACCAGGTGTGGAATTATTTTTTCTGTAACTGAGATACAGTCCGTATCCGGAAATAAATGCATAGATCGGTACACAGATCTTAAATGTTCTGCACAGATACATGATCCGATCTGCCGAAAACGGAGTGAAAACAACATTCAGTCCCTCAAATCTGTCTTGACTCAGATACATATGATGGAACAGCATCATAACAATGGCAATGCCCTTCATCGCCTGAGAATTATATTTATCAAACTTTATTGCCTGCTTTCCTTCCAAAATCCAACCTCCATATTACCGATTCTCGATAATCCTCTCATAAACTCGTTTGGAACAGTTACGGTCATTAAATGCAAAGGTCTCATCCATTCGTTTCCGATATTCCTCTTTCATCTGACAGCTGTCTGCCATATATTCAATGATCCGTTCCACAGTTCCGTCCAGTGTATGTTCCACCTCTCCAAAGCCATCTCTCTCATAGTCAAAGTATCCCTCTGTGTAGGAATGCGCACCACTGAAAAAGCTGTCTCTGTCAAACTGGGAGTATACGATGGGTTTTCTCAGGTATGCAAAATCAAAGGCAACCGAAGAATAGTCCGTGATCATCAGATCTGTCTGGGCAAAAATGTCCTTGTAGGAATAAGACGAATCCATAAATTTTACCCGTGGATCATGGCGGAACATATGCAGGCCGTCAATGGTATTTGGGTGAGGCATGAAGCAGATGGTATATCCGTATTTCTCTGCCGCTCCCAGAAGTTTTTCGTTGTTGAGAAGATCATCATAAAAATGGAAGTATTCGCTTTCCTGAAATTCTTTTCCAAGCTGCCATACTCCTCTGGCATCGGTTCCTGAGGAAAGGCTCTTGCGCCAGGTAGGCATCACCGTCACATACTTGCGTTCATCATGGACCAGACGGTCATAACGTGGCATTCCCGTAAGCCAGATATTTTTTTCCGGATAAAAATAGTCATAGGTAAAGGCAGAATCATACTCCGGCTTTGTGCTGACGATAAATCCGAAAAGATTACGGTTGTATTTGTTCAGCCACTTGGACTGGTTGTCTTTGGTAACACCATGCTGCAGAAATACCAGCTTTTTGTCATAGATGATATCGCGGTACAGATACTCCAGCTTTCCAAAAGGATTGATCACCGGTTTGTTAGCCTGGGAGGACAGTGAAAATTCATTCAGCAGGAACAGAAGCTTATGCTTCCAGGAAAAAGGCTCCACAACCTTTCCAAGCTTCCTCATTTCCACATAATCCTGTGTATCCTTGTTGACTACAAAATAAGGCTCCACCGTAGGGTCCGGATTGGCGCAGAGATAGCGGAACATCACTTCGCCGTTGTCATCTCCGCGTGTTGTACGATCGGAGATCAGCCAGATCTGCTTTTTCTGCTTTGCCTTCTGCATCTCGTAGAGCTTACGCACGAGAACTGCCTTTTTTCCGGCCTTTCCCTGAGAAAATATTGCTTTGGTGCGTTTTTTCTTCAGCTTTTTCTCTCTGCTCTGGCTGTATGGCTCTACAGTTACTTCATACTGATGGCCCAGAACTTTTGCATCTTCCTGATCCTCTCCACGGATCATCCGGACTTTTTCGTTAAGATACAGAAGCTTATCCTCTATATGAAGGAAAAGCGGCAGCTTCTTTGTAAATGGCACATATTTTCCGTAGGAAATATTGTACATTTTATTTACATGTCCATCTGTGCCTGTACCCCAGCTGATAAACTCACTGATCTCAGAAAGCGGAATGTCCACGATATACAGCTTCTCAACGGCACTTTCTTCCCTGCACCAGCCGGTTCTTCCCAGTGTATATTTCCATCTGGCTTCATAGGTGCTGCCACCAGTCATCATATATGCACGGTTTGTCCTGCTCACAGGCTCCACAATGGAAAATTCACAGTGCAGCTGGTCTTTTTCCGGCTGGAATATCTTGACATTAAGATTATCATATATGGGATTCAGGATCGTGTCCGCCTGATCCGGGAATTTTTTCGGATATCCGGATAATATTTCCGGAGAAGATATACTTTGTTTGCCCTGCTGAGATGCTGATTGGACATCACGATCTCCGGAAACTCCATCTGTTTCAGGAAGCTTTCGATGTCTTCCTCATATCTGCATTTTTTCTCTTCATCAAGCTCCTCGTTATCAAATATGATATCAGCCATTTTTGCGCTGTAATACAGCAGCACATAATCTGCATTTTTTTCATGAACAGGATTTTCTTTTCTTCTGCAGTCTGCGATCTTTCGGAAAAATTCCTGATAAAATACTTCCAGTTGCTTCGGATCCTGCAGCATATTCTTCCAGTCCTCCACCAT
>ENA-OPZZ01000851-OPZZ01000851.1-human-gut-metagenome-genome-assembly--contig:-NODE-851-length-21505-cov-3.412246_pt1 | contig 21505 bp, 24 predicted proteins | sample MGYA00242487_ERZ504511 | MGnify/ENA primary metagenome ERZ504511 (study PRJEB26092, sample SAMD00036241) | human gut metagenome | host: Homo sapiens | study: EMG produced TPA metagenomics assembly of... | reverse complement strand
AAAAAATATGGGGAGGTATATCCAGTATCTTAAGTATGATGCCGGGTATTGGCAATAAAGCAGCAGATATCGAGGCTGCGGTGGATGAGTCCAAGATGGCACGCATCGAGGCGATCATCCTCTCCATGACACCGAAAGAGCGTTCCAATCCGGATCTGTTAAATCCGTCCAGAAAGAAACGTATCGCAAAAGGTGCAGGTGTGGATATCAGCGAAGTCAACAAACTGGTCAAACAGTTCGAACAGACACGCAAGATGATGAAACAGTTCCCTGGTATGATGGGAGGCAAGGGTGCAAAACGCGGCAGGTTCAAGCTTCCGTTTTAGCACATAAAGAATGCAGAGAAGCTGCCAAAGGCAGGTTTTCATAGATATCAAAGATATAAAAATACTGAGGAGGTGAAAGTAATGGCAGTAAAGATCAGATTAAGAAGAATGGGAGAAAAGAAAAATCCTTTCTATAGAATCGTTGTAGCTGATTCTCGTTCCCCGAGAGATGGAAGATTCATCGAGGAGATCGGTACCTACAATCCGAACATCGAACCGAGTGAATTCAAGGTAGATGAGGAGCTGGCAAAGAAATGGCTGGCAAATGGTGCACAGCCGACAGAGGTAGTAGGAAAGCTCTTCAAAATCGCCGGTATTGAAAAATAAGAGGTGGCAGGATGAAAGAATTAGTAGAAGTAATCGCTAAGTCACTTGTAGAAAATCCGGAAGAAGTTACCGTTACGGAAAGGCAGTCTGGAAAGACAACGGTTGTTGAACTGAAAGTTGCCCCATCCGATATGGGAAAAGTAATCGGTAAACAGGGCAGAATCGCGAAAGCGATCCGTGCAGTTGTAAAGGCTGCAGCCTCAAAGGAAGACAAGAAAGTTGTAGTGGACATTCTGTAGCTGAAAAGCTGCAGGATGCTGCGTTGAAAACCTCGTGCAGACGAGGTTTTTGTTTTATTCAATTTTACCCGGAGGAGAAACATGGAAGAATTTTTACAGGTCGGAGTGATTACGGCAACACATGGTATTCACGGGGAAGTCAAAGTATTTCCGACAACCGACGATCCGAAACGTTTTAAAAAACTGAAAAAAGTGCTTCTGGATACCGGAAGAGAAAAACTGGAACTGGAAGTGGAAGGTGTCAAGTTTTTCAAAAATATGGTTATCCTGAAGTTTAAAGAATATAATGATATCAATCAGATTGAAAAATACAGAAAGTGTCCGCTGCTTGTGACACGCGAGCATGCAGTAAAACTTAAGAAAAATGAGTATTTTATCGCAGATCTGATCGGACTTAAGGTCTATACCGAGGATGATGCATTTCTTGGCACACTGGATGATGTGATCCAGACCGGAGCAAACGATGTCTATCAGGTAGTGACGGAAGAAGGAAAAGAGATCCTGATCCCGGCGATCCGTCAGTGTATTCTGGAAGTAGATGTGAAAGAAGGGCGCATGAAAGTGCATCTTCTGGAAGGGCTGGTGTAGCATGCATTTTCACGTACTGACACTGTTTCCGGAAATGATCGAGCAGGGAATGAATACCAGTATCATGGGCAGGGCGATCGAACGGGGATATATTTCTCTGAAAGCAACGGACATCCGCGACTATGCTGCGAATAAGCATAATAAGGTGGATGATACACCGTACGGAGGCGGAGCTGGCATGGTCATGCAGGCAGCACCGGTCTATGGAGCCTATGAGGCAGTAAAAGAACAGATCGGTTACCGGCCGAGAGTGATCTATCTGACACCGCAGGGAAGTACTTTTTCACAGCCTATGGCGGAAGAATTTGCAAAAGAGCAGGATCTGGTCTTTCTGTGCGGACATTATGAAGGGATCGATGAGCGTGTCCTGGAAGAGATCGTGACAGACTACGTCTCCATCGGGGACTATGTTCTGACCGGAGGGGAACTTCCGGCAATGGTGATGATGGATGCGATCTCCAGACTGGTTCCGGGTGTGCTTCACAATGAGGCATCTGCCGAATTCGAATCTTTCCAGGGAAATCTTTTGGAGCATCCGCATTACAGCAGACCGGAAGTCTGGCATGAAAAGCGGGTTCCGGAAGTGCTGTTATCCGGACATCATGCCAACATTGAAAAATGGAGAAGAGAACAGTCAGTCATCCGGACGGCAGAAAGAAGACCGGATCTGCTGGAAAAAGCGGATCTGTCAGCAAAAGAAAAAGCTCTGGCAGATCGCTGTCTGGCTGAAAAAAAAGCTTGCTTTTACGCAAGAGGTATGATAAAATTATTCACGTTGTGAGAAGAGATGGTCCTCTGCTACCTGGGCGGTATTAAGAACATCTGAAAATATAAGGAGGAACAACAAGATGAACGAAATCATTAAGAACATTGAAGCAGCTGAACTGAAAGCGGAAGTACCTGTATTTAACGTAGGTGATACTGTAAAAGTTTACGCAAAGATCAAAGAGGGTAACCGCGAACGTATCCAGATCTTCGAAGGAACTGTTCTGAAGAAACAGGGTGGAAGCAACAGAGCAACTTTCACAGTAAGAAAGAACTCCAACGGAATCGGCGTTGAAAAAACATGGCCGTTGCACTCCCCGAACGTAGAAAAGATCGAGGTTATCAGAAGAGGTAAAGTAAGAAGAGCGAAACTGAATTACCTGAGAGACCGTGTTGGTAAAAAAGCAAAAGTAAAAGAGTTGGTTAAATAATAGGACGCAGCAGCGTACCGAATGATTCCGCAACAAGCACTGCTTGTTCGGGTCAGCCAGACAGACCAGGGACAAGTACTTAGGTAATTGTCCCTGTTTCTGTATAACCGACTGTGAATTTCAAAAGGCAAAAGGGGAGGATACATGAGCCGCACAGGAAGAAATCGCAGAGAAAGGGATCGAAGAAACAAAGATCGGATTTCACAGGAACAGGCAATACAGGAAAAACACAGCAGAAGGGAAATGAGGAAACAGAAAAAAGAACGGGAAAAGGTCAGAAAGAATCCGATCAAAGCCGGTCTTGGATGGCTGTTTCAGATCATTGTGGTGATCCTGTTTGCATATATTGCTGTTTTCTTTTTCGGTCAGTCCAGAACGAACATCGGACAGGCGATGAACAGTACTTTGTCCGGCGGAGATGTTGTTCTGTTAAATGAGCTGTCCTATCGCTTTTCAGGACCATCCAGGGAGGATGTAATCTCGTTTAAACTGAATGGAAGCGAGGACACGCATTCTTATATAAGACGTGTGATCGGACTGCCGGGTGAGACGATCCAGATCATCGATGGTATGATCTATATTAATGGAAGTGTCTACCTGGAGACGCAGGGATTTCCACAGATGGAAAATGCCGGAATGGCAGCACAGGAGATCACACTTGGTGAAGATGAATATTTTGTGCTTGGTGATAACCGCAATCAGAGTGAAGACAGCCGTTTTGCAGATATGGGAAATGTAAAGCTGGAAGATATTGAAGGGAAAGTCTGGGCTGTTTTATCTCCTTCGGATCACCGGGGACTTGTTAAGTAGAAAGGTAAAAAATATGAATTATCAGTGGTATCCTGGTCATATGACCAAGGCAAGGCGTATGATGCAGGAAGACATCAAACTGATCGATCTTGTCATCGAACTGCTGGATGCACGTGTACCGTTTTCCAGCCGCAATCCGGATATCGATAAGATGGGCAGGGACAAAGCCCGCCTGATTCTTCTGAACAAATCGGATCTTGCGGATGAAAAGAGCAATGAAGCGTGGGTTGCTTTTTTCGAAGCGAAAGGGTATTGCGTCAGAAAGATCAATTCCAGAAGTGGAGCAGGACTTAAATCCATCAATGCAGCCGTTCTGGAAGCATGCCATGAAAAGATCGAGCGAGACAAACGCAAAGGAATCAAGACGTCCGGTGCGGGCAATGGTTGTCGGATTCCGAATGTCGGAAAATCTACGTTTATCAATGCCTATGCCGGAAAAGCATGTGCAAAGACCGGAAAATAAGCCGGGTGTTACGAAGGGAAAACAGTGGATCCGCTTAAATAAGGGTCTGGAACTGCTGGATACACCGGGTATTCTCTGGCCGAAATTTGAAGACCAGAGTGTCGGTATGCGACTGGCAATGATCGGTTCCATCAAAGACGAGATCCTCAATACGGATGAGCTTGCACTCAATCTGATCCGTTTCCTGATGGAACATTATCCGGGGAGATTAACGGAACGTTATGGCTGCGAAGAAACCGCTCAGGAAGCACTCACAGTTTACGAGGAGATCGCAAGACGGCGTGGCTGCATCAAAAAAGGTCAGGAACTGGATTATACCAAGACAGGTATGCTTCTGCTGGATGATTTCCGAAGCGGAAAAATTGGCAGGATCACGCTGGAACTTCCGAAGGGAGAGACGGAAGAGCAGTAGACAGTATTTTGTGGGAGGAGAGTATGAAAAAGGGACTTATCGAGGTGCTGTTTTATATCGTACTGGTGTTTGGTGTCAGCTTTTTGCTGACAACTTATGTCGGTCAGCGTACGCGGGTAAATGGAGAGTCGATGTATCCGACGCTGCATGACGATGACAATCTGATCGTTGATAAGGTCAGTTATCGTTTCTCTGATCCCAGACGTTATGATATCATTGTTTTTCCGTATCGCTATAAGGATATGTATTTTATTAAACGGATCATTGGTCTGCCGGGTGAGACGGTGCAGATCTTGGACGGGTATGTGTACATAGACGGTAAAAAACTGGACGAACATTTCTGTGATGAAAAAATCCAGAACGCAGCACTTGCATCCGACCCGATCACACTTGGAGACGATGAATATTTTGTGCTCGGAGACAATCGCAATGCCAGTGAAGACAGTCGTTTTCCGGATGTCGGGAATGTCAGACGCAAAGAGATCATCGGGCGTGCCTGGGTACGCATCTGGCCATTTGAACGGGCGGGATCTTTGTAGAAAAGGAGTTTTTGATGAAAGCAAAAGAGATTATTAACTGGGTTGTATATTTTGTATGCCTGTTAGCAGTTGTATTCGTGATCAATACATTTGTTGTACAGAGGACCATGGTCAGCGGAGATTCTATGTATCCGTATCTGCACAACAAGGATCAGCTGATGATGGATAAATTATCTTATCGTATCCATGATCCGGAGAGGTTTGATATTGTAGTCTTTCCGGTTGTGCGTGACGGAAAAGAAGAGTACTATATCAAACGTGTGATCGGTCTGCCGGGAGAAACCGTACAGATCATAGATGGCTATGTTTACATCAACGGTGAAAAACTGGATGAAAATTACGGTGCAGAAGTGATGAATGATGCCGGACGTGCGGCAGAGCCGATCACGCTTGGCGATGATGAGTACTTCGTGCTGGGAGATAACCGCAACCGAAGCGATGACAGCCGCTATGAGAATGTCGAAAATCTCAAAAGAGAAAAGATTGTCGGTCGTGCCTGGGTGCGTATCTGGCCGCTTGATCGTATCTGCGTAGTCAGACACCGGTAGACGAAAAAAGAAAAATGCGTTAGAATAAGAAGTGCCACTTTGTGTGGCACTTTTTTAAATACGAACGAAATGATCAGTCGGACTTTTTAGACAGGATATGCGTTCATGAGCAAGTAGCGAAGCGGATTGTGAATGTCCGCTTTACCGCAGAGAAGCATTCCCCCGCTAAAATATGATTACCGACTGTGGGTTGGAATAAAGGAGAAAATATATGAGCACAGACAGAAAAAGCATCGCACAGATCAAAAAAGAATTTGCAGAGGCAAAAGAAGGTTCCCTAGAAGAACTGTTTGCACAGTATGCTATGGATGAGAGAAGCGGTGTGAAGGCAGTTTTAAACAGTTACCGAAAAAAACAGGAAAAGCTGGCAAAAGAGCGGGTTCGCCTGGAAGAAATGAGAAGTTACGAACATCGGTACGAAAGATATGGCTATGTGTGTGGAATTGATGAGGCAGGACGCGGTCCGCTGGCAGGACCGGTTGTCGCCGGTGCCGTGATCTTGCCAGAAGACTGTGAGATCCTGTGGTTGAATGATTCCAAACAGCTTTCAGAAAAGAAGAGGGAAGCTCTGTACGATGAGATCATGGAAAAAGCACTGGCAGTGTCCGTTGGCATGGCATCACCGGCAAGGATCGATGAAATCAATATCCTGCAGGCAACTTATGAGGCGATGCGTGAGGCAATCGCCGGACTGAAGATCCGGCCGCAGGTTCTCTTAAATGATGCTGTGAAGATCCCACAGGTGGAGATTTCGCAGGTACCGATCATTAGAGGAGATGCAAAAAGCCTGTCGATCGCAGCGGCGAGTGTGATCGCAAAAGTGACCAGGGACCGCCTGATGAAAGATTATGACAAACTGATGCCGGAATATGGATTTGCGAAACACAAAGGCTATGGAAGTGCCGCACATATGGAGGCAATACGCAAATTCGGATCATCCCCGATCCACCGACAGAGCTTTATCAAAAAACATCATATGAGTCGGGGGGAGAAACAGGTCAAAACTGTTTGAAAGTGCGAAACATGAAAAATCGCATATAACTCATAATACAAAAGAAAATGGGGGTATCAATGACAAGAGGGGGAAACACACGCAAAACTGGGGCAAGATATGAATTACTGGCAGCCGTCCATCTGGAAAAATGTGGTTATCATATCATAGAGAAAAATTATCGCTGCCGGATCGGGGAGATCGATCTGGTCGCCTGCGACGGGGCGTATCTGGTATTTGTGGAGGTCAAATACCGCAAAAACAACAAGAAGGGCGGTGCGGCAGCGGCCGTATCCACAGCAAAGCAGAAAACGATCAGCCGCGTGGCAGATTATTATATGAAAGTTCACGGGATCTGTGCAGACCAGAGTGTCCGGTTTGATGTCGTGGCATTTGACGGAGAAGAGATGGAACTGATCCGGGATGCGTTTGCCTATGCCGGAAATGTCCGGTTTTGATCGGTATTTAGCAGAGCAATTTGCAGGCATCTATTGGGGTCAAAAGAACTTTTGACACTGGCATTTCAGGAGTTTACAGGAGGAAGATAGATGGGGTACTTTTGGAAAAAAAGGAGAAAAAAAATCGGTGTGACATGGGCTTTCCGCTACGCCGTTTGAAAAGATGGAAGGGATCGTGCAGGGATTTTCAACGCGGCTTGGCGGAGTGAGCACAGAGCATCTGTCGAGCATGAACCTGAGTTTTTCGCGTGGCGATCAGGAAGAAAATGTACGTGAAAATTTCAGAAGAATTGCAGATGCGATCGGTTTCACACCGGAAGATCTGGTCTTTTCAGATCAGACGCATACGACCAACATCCGTGTGGTGACAGAAGCAGACCGCGGCAAAGGATTTACAAAACCGCTGGATTATACGGATGTGGACGGACTGATCACAGACGTTCCGGGACTGGTGCTGGCAACGTTTTATGCAGACTGTGTACCGCTGTATTTTGTAGATCCCATCAGAAAAGCAGTCGGGCTTTCACATTCCGGCTGGCGTGGAACGGTTCATAAGATCGGCAAGATAACGGTTCAGGCGATGGCGGATCAATATGGAAGCAGACCGGAAGATATCGTAGCAATAATCGGGCCATCGATCTGTCAGGACTGTTATGAAGTCAGCGAGGATGTCATTCTGGAATTTCAGAAATATTATCGTGAAGACTGTCAGAGCGAATTGTATTACCGGAAAGAAAACGGAAAGTATCAGCTGAATTTATGGAGGGCAAATGAGATTGTGATGGAGGAGGCCGGAATCTTGCCGGAAAACATCCATACGACCCAGTGGTGTACCTGCTGCAATCCGGAACTTTTGTATTCACACCGTGCCTCAAAAGGCAAACGTGGCAATCTGGCAGCATTTCTCGGACTGAAGAGGAGCGAATGATTTTATGAAACAGATGATCAATACAACGGATTATGCGTTTGATGTGGAACGCTATCGGGATGAGGCAGATGCTATTTCGTTTGCAGGAAATCTTGGTATGGATGGATTTGAACTGCTGCCGTGTGAGGGAGGAAGAGATGATTTCTTTACAGAACGATCCGTGGTTGGCGTACATCTGCGATATTTTGATTCCTGGCTGGATTTCTGGAATGGAAAACTGGAGATGTTGAGCAAAGAATACGGATCCTTTGAAAAAGTGAAAGAGATTTTCGGAGGACTCGATCGCAGCTGTATCCTGAAACGTTTTCGGGAAGACCTGGAGCGTGCCAGAAAGCTGAAAGCCCGCTATGTGGTCTTTCATGTAAGCGATGTCAGTGCCAGGGAGCTGTTTACCTATCAGTGCCGGCACACAGACGAAGAAGTGATCGATGCGGCGGCAGAACTGATCAATCTTTTGCTGGATGGAGAAAATTACACTTTTGATTTCCTCATGGAAAATCTCTGGTGGCCGGGTCTTACCATGACAAGGCCGGAGATGACGAAGCGTCTGCTCTCGCAGGTCCATTATCAAAAGAAAGGCATTATGCTGGATACCGGGCATCTGATGCACATGAATCTGGAACTGAAAACGCAGGATGAGGCGGTCGATTACATCCTGGAAAAAGTTGCAGAGCATGGAAATCTGGCTTCTTATATCAAAGGCATGCATTTAAATCAGAGCATCACGGGTGCGTATGTGAAAACGCTGATCACCAAAAAGGATGCCATGCCATCGGATTACGAAGCATGTTCCAAAGCCTGCTATGAACACGTCTTCCAGATCGACCAGCATCTGCCTTTTACCACACCGAAAGTTCAGAAACTGGTAGAAACCATAAAACCGGAATATCTGACACATGAGCTGATGTCCTACGGAAGAAGCGAGCATGAGATCAAGCTGGTGATGCAGCGTGCAGCTTTGAAGGGGAAAAATGTATAATAACTATTCAGGCTTTGCCCGTGACAGCTTTTTAAAACGAGAAAAATTATCAAATACAAATCAGAAAAAAGCGAGACAACTGTGCTATAATGACCATAAGTTAGTTGATTCTAACATCAAATGTAAAGTGACTTCCGCCTTTGCAGACGGTGAGCGACAAGTTACAGACTATTTTTGGGGAGAGGAAAAATATGTTTTTAGAGATCAAAGACTTGAAAAAATCATTTGGCACAGCAGAAAACAGGACGGAAGTGCTGAAAGGAATTGACTTTTCTGTTGAAAAAGGACAGATCTGTGTGCTGCTTGGACCATCCGGTTCCGGAAAATCTACGCTTCTGAATATTATCGGCGGGATTGACCAGGCGGACGAAGGGTATGTCTCCATCAATGGTGAGAAAACGGCGGATATGAAAGAAAAAAGACTGACGCAATACCGCCGCCGACATCTGGGATATGTATTTCAGATGTACAATCTGATACCAAATCTCAGTGTCAGAGAAAACATTGAAGTGGGGGCTTATTTAAGCGACAGACCGCTGGAACTGGATGAGCTTCTGAAAACACTTGGGCTGTATGAACATCGCAACAAGCTGCCGAACCAGCTTTCCGGCGGGCAGCAGCAGAGGACGGCAATCGGGCGTGCAATTATCAAAAATCCGGACATTCTTCTGTGTGATGAGCCGACGGGTGCACTGGATTACAAGACTTCCAAAGAAATCCTCTGCCTGATCGAGCAGATCAACCAGAAATATGGCAACACGGTGATCATGGTAACGCACAATGATGCCATCAAAAATATGGCAGACCGTGTCGTAAAGCTCAGGGACGGACAGATCCGGAAAAATTATGTCAATGAGACCAAGATCGCAGCAGCTGATCTGGAATGGTAAGGCGGTGAGAATATGAAAAATCCATTGCTCAAACGTCTTCCAAGAGAACTGATCGGTGACATTGAAAAATACCTTGCAGTTTTTCTCTTTATGACAGCGACGATCGGATTTGTCTCCGGTTTCCTGGTGGCAGATGACAGTATGCTGGCAGCTTATCAGGAAAGCTTTGAGAAATATCATATCGAAGATGGAAACTTTACATTGGAGAAAAAGGCAACGGACAGTCAGATCAAAAGACTGGAAAAAGAAGGCGTTCAGATTTATGAAAATTACTATGTCGAAGAAGATGCGGATACTGATCTCGACGGGAAAAAGGACAGTACAGTCCGCGTTTACAAAAACCGCAGCCAGATCGATCTCGTATGCCTGATGAAAGGAGAGCTTCCAAAGAAGGAAGATGAGATTGCCATCGACCGTATGTATGCAGAGAATAACAAGATACAGATCAGTGACATCATAAAAGTCGGAAAAGAAGAAAAACGGTGACAGGCTATGTGGCACTGTCCGATTACAGTGCACTGTTTTCCAATAATTCGGATATGATGTTTGATGCAGTTAAGTTCGGTGTTGCCATCGTCACAGATGAAGCCTTTGACAATCTTGAAGAAACGCACCTTAAATATCGTTATTCCTGGACATATGATGATCCGCCACAGGGAGAAAAAGCAGAGAAAGAACGTTCCGATGACTTTCTTGAGATACTGGCAGATTACACATCGGTGACAGGCTATATCCCACGCTATGCAAATCAGGCGATCCATTTCACCGGAGACGATATGGGCAGTGACCGTTCGATGATGATCGTGCTTTTGTATATCCTGATTGCAATCATGGCCTTTGTTTTTGCGGTGACAACAAACAATACGATTGTCAAAGAGGCTGCGGTGATCGGAACCCTGCGGGCTTCCGGTTATACAAGAAAAGAACTTCTGGTACATTACATGACACTGCCGCTTCTGGTCACGGTTATAGCAGCGGTGATCGGAAATGTTCTGGGTTATACCGTCTTTAAAAAATATCTGTGCCGGTATGTATTATGGAAGTTACAGTCTTCCGACCTACGAAACGAGATGGAATATGGATGCATTCGTCCTGACGACCATTGTGCCGTTTGTGATCATGCTGCTGGTCAATCTGGTCCTGATCTCGAAAAGATTAAAACTCACTCCGCTGAAGTTTCTAAGAAGAGACTTAAGCACATCAAAAAAACAAAAAGCAGTGAGACTGCCGGATATCCGCTTTTTTTGACCGGTTCCGTCTGCGTATCATCCTGCAGAACAAATCCAGTTACATCACGTTGTTTGTGGGAATCGTATTTGCCAATATTCTGCTGCTGTTCGGCATGATGATGGTGCCGCTTCTGGATCATTACCAGGAACAGACCGTTGACAATATGATCGCAGATTATCAGTACATTCTGAACGTACCGGATGAGATTGATGAGGATGACACTTACACCCTGTATGGGGCACTGAGCCGCTTCCTGACTCCGTCACTGGAAACAGAAAACAAAAAGGCAGAAAAATTTTGCATGGAATCACTGGAAACCGTTCCGGGCAAACGGGACAGTGAGAGCGTCACCGTCTACGGAACACAGCAGGGAAGTCATTACATGAAGACGGATTTTCCGGATGAGGGCGTGTATGTTTCGGATGGATATGCGGAAAAATACAATATAAAAACAGGAGATACCATTTGGCTGAAAGAGACTTACGGGGATAAAACATACTCTTTTGCGGTAAAAGGAATCTATGTCTATCCGTCCGGACTTTCCGTATTTATGTCAATGCCGCAGTTCTGCCGTGTGTTTGAGAAATCCGACACGTATTTTAATGGCTATTTCTCAAACGAAAAGATCACCGATATCGAAGAAGCGTACATTGCTTCCACGATCACACAGGACGACCTGACCAAGATTTCCAGACAGCTGGATGTCTCTATGGGAAATATGTTTCAGCTGATCAATGTATTTGCGGTTGTTCTGTTTGCCCTTCTGATCTATCTTCTGACAAAACTGATCATTGAAAAGAATGAACATTCTATTTCCATGGTTAAGATTCTTGGCTATGAAAATGATGAGATCGTCCGCCTGTATCTGGTTTCCACAAGTTGGGTGGTTGCCGTTTCCGTATTGCTGAGTCTGTGGATCGCCACCTGGACGATCAAGGTGATCTATGTCTATATGATGGCGGAGTTTTCAGGCTGGCTTTCTCTGTATATTGAGCCTGCAATATACTGGAAGATGTTTCTGATGGGCATGGCAGTTTATGCATTGGTTGCTTTGCTACAGTTCTTTAGAATCAGCAAAATACCGATGGAAACGGCACTGAAAAATATCGAATGATGTGAGTGTCAAAAGTCCCCAACTATGATGCCTACGGATTGTTCCGTGCGTTGCACTCCCACAATCCTCCCAATTATTCGCATATCGTGGGATTATCATCCCACTTTTATGCTCATATCGGGGCGGGTCCCAAGGTCTTTCATCCACCTATGAGCAAGCTCATGTGGATTTAGACCTTTTGACCCTGGCATCATCGAATAGAGAAAAGTAAATAAAATCTGCTAAAAAATACATTGCTATATAGTAAAAATAATGGTAAAATCTAAGTAATGTTTCAGCAGATGGGAAAAGATGCACGTCATGCAGACATGGCGTGCATTTTTTGATGAAACTTCTTCTGATTCAGCAAATGTTAAAAAAGAGAGTAACAATAAGAGAGGAGAAAAGCAAAAAGTATGAAAAAGAGAAAACTTTGGAAAGCCATGTCTGCGGCATTGTCAGCTGTTCTGCTGGCAACTTCCGTGCCATCTGCAGCATTTGCGGCAGTACCGGCAAAAACAGCAGATGTGCAGACAAAAGCAGCTGATGAAAATGAGCTGAAGCTGTGGTATGACGAAAAAGCTCCGGACAGCTATGACGGATGGGAAAAATGGTCCCTTCCGCTTGGAAACAGCGGCATCGGTGCCAGCGTGTTCGGTGGCATTACCCAGGAGCGTATCCAGTTAAATGAAAAATCACTCTGGTCCGGCGGTCCGTCCGCTTCTAGAACGAACTACAATGGCGGAAATATCGAGACAACAAATGTAAACGGTGTACAGACCAAAATGAGTAAGGTAGTAAAGCAGATCCAGGAGGCATTTGCATCCGGCAACACCAGCACGGCAGAATCTCTCTGTGCAAAGCTGGTCGGCGTCAGTGATGATGCAGGTACGAATGGTTATGGTTATTACCTGAGCTATGGAAATATGTACCTGGATTTCAAAGGTATCACAGAAAGCTCTGTCAGCAACTACAAAAGAGCACTGGATCTTCACACAGCTGTTGCAAGCGTAGAGTATGATTACAATGGCACACACTATGTAAGAGAAAACTTCGTCAGCTATCCGGACAATGTGCTGGTGACAAAACTGACAGCAACCGGCGGAAGCGGCAAACTGAACTTCGATGTCAAGGTCAATCCGGACAACGAAAAGGGCGGCGGAAGCAACAACCCTGGAGCAAATTCTTATCAGAGAGACTGGAATACAAAAGTAAACGGCGGTGAGATCACGGTTGCCGGAACTCTGAAAGATAACCAGATGAAATTCAATTCCCAGACAAAAGTGATCGCAGACGGAACCACCACAGACGGAACCGATAAAGTAACGGTTGCAAATGCAACAAGCGTTACGATCATCACTTCCATTGCAACCGATTATAAAGATGAATATCCAAAATACCGTACCGGTGAAAGTGCAGAAGCACTGGATACCAGAGTCGGCGGGTATGTAGACAAGGCAGCAGCAAAAGATTACGATACACTGAAAGCGAATCATGTTAAAGATTATCAGAACATCTTCGAACGTGTAGATCTGGATCTTGGCCAGATTCCTTCTGACAAGACAACGGATGCACTGCTTTCAGCATACAAGGCAGGTACTGCAACGGAAGCAGAACGCCGCTATCTGGAAGTCATGCTGTTCCAGTATGGTCGTTATCTGACGATCGAATCTTCCCGTGAGACACCGGAAGATGATCCATACCGTGAGACACTTCCGTCCAACCTTCAGGGTATCTGGGTTGGTGCGAACAACTCCGCATGGCATGCTGACTACCACATGAACGTAAATCTTCAGATGAACTACTGGCCGACCTATGTCACCAATATGGCAGAATGTGCAGAGCCACTGATCAACTACATTGATGCACTGCGTGCACCTGGCCGTGTGACAGCGAAGATCTATGCAGGTGTTGAGAGCAAAGACGGCGAAGAGAACGGTTTCATGGCACATACACAGAACAACCCGTTTGGATGGACCTGTCCGGGATGGAATTTTGACTGGGGATGGTCACCGGCAGCGGTTCCGTGGATCCTGCAGAACTGCTGGGAATACTATGACTTTACCAGAAATGCCGATTATCTGAAAGAGAAAATCTATCCGATGATGAAAGAGGAAGCTACTCTGTATGATCAGATCCTGATCAAGGATGCAGACGGCAAACTGGTATCTTCCCCGAGTTATTCACCGGAGCATGGACCAAAGACAAGCGGTAATACATACGAGCAGACACTGGTATGGCAGCTTTATCAGGACACCATCGAAGCAGCAGGTATCGTTGGTGAGACAGATACAGCAAAAGTAACACAGTGGAAGAAAAATCAGAGCGATCTGAAAGGACCTATTGAAGTAGGTGACAGCGGTCAGATCAAAGAATGGTATACCGAGACAACCGTAAACAGCCTCGGACAGGGCTACAACCACAGACATCTTTCTCATATGCTGGGACTGTTCCCGGGCGACCTGATTTCTGTAGATACACCGGAATGGCTGGCAGCAGCAAGAGTTTCCATGGAAAACCGTGTAGATAAATCAACCGGCTGGGGCATGGGACAGCGAATCAATACCTGGGCAAGACTTGGCGATGGAAACCATGCGTACAAACTGATCACAGACCTGTTTGACGGCGGTATTCTTACCAACCTGTGGGATACGCACTCACCATACCAGATCGATGGTAACTTCGGAATGACTTCCGGTGTGGCTGAGATGCTGCTTCAGAGTAATATGGGTTACATCAATCTGCTTCCGGCACTTCCGGATGCATGGAGCGATGGTTCCGTAGAAGGTCTGGTAGCAAGAGGAAACTTCGAACTTTCCTATGATTGGGCAGACGGAAAACTGAACCAGGCACAGATCGTTTCCAACAAGGGCGGAGAATGCCAGGTACAGTATGATAATATTGCAAATGCTTCCATCACAGATTCCGATGGAAAAGTTGTAGAAGCAACAAAAGTAAACGGAAAAACAAACCGTGTTTCCTTTAATACAGAAGAAGGAAAAACTTATACGATCAAAGTTCCGGAATCTCCGAAGAATGTAAAAGCAAACTACTACGGAGAGAGCGGCACAAAAGTAAGCTGGGCTGCAGCAGAAGGTGCAACTTCTTACAATGTATACCGCAGCACAGACGGAACAACGTTTGAAAAGGTTGCCGAAAAGACAGAAAGAACTTCTTTTGTAGACAAAACAGCATTTACAGATGTTTCAGCAGTCAGCTATAAAGTAACAGCTGTTTACGGTGACAAAGAAAGCGGCGACTCCAAAGTGGCAGCAGTCAAAGACCTGACACAGTCAAGTGAGAAACTTGCACATGAAGGATGGAAGGCAACCGCAGGAAGTGAAGAAGGATCCGGAAATGATGGCCCTGCTTCCTGGGCGATTGACGGAAATACCGGTACAATCTGGCACTCAAGATGGTCCAGTGGCGGAACACATCCGGATATCGCAAATGATCAGAATAATGAATTTACGATTGACTTTGGTCAGAATGTAACGATCAACAAATTTGAGTATGTACCTCGTTCATCCGGAACTTCTGTAAATGGTATTATTACAAAATACAAACTGTTATACAGTACTACAGAATCCGGAAATGATTTCAAAGAACTGACAAGCGGTGAGTGGGACGCAGACAAGACGGTTAAGACGGCAACGTTTGCACCGACCGAAATGCGAAGAATCCAGATCCGTGCACTGGCAACACTGGATGATACCGCAACCAAGAATCAGCACGTGACAGCAGCAGAATTTAATGCATACAAATACGTTGCAAATACACCGGTCATGACGGATACGGATGCACTCTGGGATGCAGTTCTGGCTGCACAGAAAAAAGACTTAAGTGTATATACCGATGCCAGTGTACAGGCTTACCAGGCAGCAATCACAGCAGCAAAGGCAAAACTTGCCCTGGAAGATGATGCAGCCCAGGAGGATGTAAACAAAGCACTTGCTGAACTGAAAGATGCAGAGAACAAGCTGGAGGCAAAACCAGACAAAGGTAATCTGAATACGGCGGTGGATGCAGCTGCTAAAACAGACCTGAACGGTTATACAAAAGAGAGTGTAGATGCATTTAAGAAAGCACTGGATGAAGCACAGAAAGTGCTGAAAGATGAAAACGCAACAAAAGAGCAGATTGAAAATGCCCTGGCAAAACTGGATGCGGCAAAGAAAGCTCTGAAAAAAGATACTACACCAGATACGGAAAAACCGACACCGACACCGGAAACAAAAGTACCGGCTGTTGGAGCTACAACTACTGTAAAAGGTGTAAAATATGCAGTAACCAAGTCCGCAGCAAAGGGCGGAACTGCAGAGGCAGTCAAAGTGACCGGAAAAGGCAAGAAGATCACGATCGCAGCAACTGTGAAGATTGACGGTGTGACCTTTAAGGTAACTTCCATCAAAAGAATGCAGCTAAGAAAATAAGAATATGACAAGCGTTGTGATTGGTAAGAATGTAACTTCCATCGGAGCAAACAGCTTTGCAAACAGCAAAAAACTGGCAAATGTGACTTTCAAAGGAACAAAAGCAGTGAAAGTCGGAAGCAAGGCATTTAAAGGAACATCTGCGAAGATGAAAGTCGTTATACCGAAGAAAATGTCTAAAAAGACCCTGAATACTCTGAAGAGAAATCTGAAAAAAGCAGGTATCAGCAAAAAAACGGTTTATAAAAAGAAATAAATACTAAAAACTATAATGTGTAAAAGAGATGCAGCTTCAGCTGCATCTCTTTTGTCTTTTCTTTACGCTTATAATAAAAAAATTCCGCAGAACAGAAAAAGTTTCTGTTTTACGGAATCTTAAAAATCAGGCAAATTTACCGCTCATTTTTATATTTTTCCAGAAGCTTGTGAATCTTATCCGTTGGAGACTGTACACTGGAAATGGATACATTGTGGTTCAGGGCATCGATGATGGATGCCAGGAATTTGCTCATATCTGCTTCCTGATAATAAGGGCGGGTCAGCAGTTCCTGCGGACGATAATTCAGATTTGTAGTTACGACTTTGCTGATGTAGCCTTTTTCGTAATATTCATCGAATTTCGCCAGCCCGTCGGTGAAAAGACCAAACGTTGTGCAGACAAAAACACGACCTGCCTCACGCTCTTTTAACTGCTTGGCAACATCCAGCATACTTTCACCGGAAGAGATCATGTCATCAATAATGATCACATCTTTTCCTTTTACATCATCGCCGAGAAATTCATGGGCAACGATCGGGTTCTTTCCGTTGACAACGGTAGAGTAATCACGTCTCTTGTAGAACATACCCATGTCAACGCCGAGAATATTGGAAAAATAAACAGCACGTCCCATAGCTCCTTCATCCGGGCTGATGATCATCAGATGATCGTTATCGATCACAAAGTCCGGTACGGAATTTACCAGTGCTTTTAAGAACTGATAGGTAGGCATGAAAGAATCAAAACCATGCAGAGGAATGCTGTTGGATACACGAGGATCGTGTGCATCAAACGTCAGAATATTGCTGACACCCATGTCAACCAGTTCCTGGAGCATCAGAGCACAGTCAAGAGACTCTCTTTTGGAACGTTTATGCTGTCTTCCCTCGTATAAAAATGGCATGATGACATTGATACGTCTTGCCTTTCCGTCAGCAGCGGAAATGATACGTTTCAGATCCTGATAGTGATTGTCCGGAGACATATGATTTTCATAGCCATTTACACGATAAGTCAGGCTGTAGTTTGTAACATCTACCATAATAAAAAGGTCGCAGCCACGTACAGATTCTTTCAGAACGCCTTTTCCTTCGCCGCTTCCGAAACGTGGGCATTCACACTCCAGCAGATAAGAATCTGCACAGTAACCCTGCAGACTGTCAGCCTGTCCTACATTGGTCGGAGATTCGTGACGGAAGGATACCAGATAGTTGTTGACCTGATCTGCAAGAGTTCTGCATCCTTCCAGTGAAGCCAGTTTCAAAGGAGCAACAGGAATCGACTGAATGAGCGGTTCTAAGTTTGCCATATTTACCTCCTAATGCCGCAATTGCCGCATATCTTAAAATTTAACCCATGGATGCTTTGCATTTTGTGCATCCTTATCATGTTAGTTATAACATTTCGGAATTGGTGCGTCAAGAAAATTGTAGAATTTTGTAAAAACTATGTAAAGAAAAATTTCGCTTGCTTGTATTTGATGACTCTTGTATACTTGATAATATGCGGATGGTGTTTACAGGCATCATCCAAAGCTCAGACCATAAAAGTGGTTTGTATTTAGAAAGTGCAGAAAAGATATTTCTGACAGAGAGAAAAGGAAAAAAGTATGAGAAAAACAGGCAAACATATCGTATCAAAAGTACTGCCGGGAAGCATTGCGGAAGAACTGGAAATTGAACCGGGAGACGAACTGGTTTCTGTAAGCGGGAAAGAGATCGAAGATATTCTGGACTATCATTATCTGATGAATGATGAATATGTAGAGCTTCTGATACGTAAACCGAACGGGGAAGAATGGGAGCTTGAGATAGAAAAAGAATATGAAGATGATATCGGGATCGAATTTGAAAATGGTCTGATGGATAACTATCGTTCCTGCCATAACAAATGTATTTTCTGCTTTATTGATCAGATGCCAAAAGGTATGCGTGATACACTTTATTTTAAAGATGATGATTCCAGGCTTTCTTTTTTACAGGGAAATTATGTCACACTGACAAACATGTCGGATCATGACATTGATCGCATTGTATATTATCATATGGAACCAATGAATATTTCGTTTCAGACGATGAACCCGGATCTTCGATGCAAAATGCTGCACAATCGATTTGCCGGGGAGGCTCTGAAAAAAGTGGACCGTTTCTATGAGGCGGGGATTCATATGAACGGCCAGATCGTTCTGTGCAAAGGCGTTAATGATGGAGCAGAGCTGGATTTCAGCATACGTGAGCTGATAAAATACCTTCCGTACCTGCAAAGTGTTTCTGTCGTTCCGGTTGGGCTGTCAAAGTATCGGGACGGGCTTTTTCCGCTGGAACCTTTTGATAAAGAAGATGCAAAGAAAGTACTGGATCTGATCCATGGATGGCAGAAGAAGGCTTATCAGGAATACGGCATCCATTTTATCCATGCATCGGATGAATGGTATATTTTGGCCGAACAGCCGTTTCCACCGGCCGAACAGTATGATGGCTATCTTCAGCTGGAGAATGGCGTCGGCATGATGCGGCTGCTTCTTGATGAAGTAAAAGAAGAGATAGAAAACCGGACAGGCGACGACCGGAAACATACCGTTTCCCTTGCAACCGGACTGCTGGCAGCACCTGTCATACAGCGGATTGCAGATCAGCTCTGCGAAAAATATCCGAACGTAACCATCCACATCTATCCGATCGTCAACGAATTTTTCGGTGAAAAGATCACGGTCTCCGGACTTCTGACCGGACAGGATCTGAAAAAACAGCTTACCGGCAAAGAACTTGGAAAGCAGCTGCTGCTTCCGTGCAATATTCTCCGTACCGGATACGATGTTTTTCTGGATGATGTGACGGTGGGGGAACTGGAAAAATCTTTACAAGTGAACATTAATATTGTAAAATCAAGCGGTCGGGCACTGATCGAGGCCCTTTTATTGGAAACAGAGACAATCGAACATTCCTATACAGATGAGGTGAATAAATATGAGTAAACCAATCGTAGCTATTGTGGGGCGGCCAAACGTAGGAAAATCCACACTCTTTAATATTCTTGCCGGAGAAAATATTTCTATCGTCAAGGATACACCGGGCGTGACACGTGACCGTATTTATGCGGACGTAGAGTGGCTTGGCAAAAATTTTACCATGATCGATACCGGCGGTATCGAGCCGGACAGCAGCGATATCATTCTGTCACAGATGCGTGAACAGGCACAGATTGCGATCGATACCGCAGATGTGATCATTTTTATGACGGATGTAAGGCAGGGACTCGTAGATGCAGATGCACGTGTCGCAGATATGCTCCGCCGTGCGAAAAAGCCGGTGATCCTTGTCGTAAATAAAGTGGACAGTTTCCAGAAATTTATGGCAGATACTTATGAGTTTTACAATCTCGGTATCGGAGATCCGATCCCGATCTCGGCATCTTCCAAACTGGGGATCGGCGATATGCTTGATGAAGTGATCCGCCATTTCCCGGAACATGATACCGAGGAGGAAGAAGATGACAGACCGCGTATCGCCGTTGTCGGCAAGCCAAATGTCGGCAAGTCTTCAATCATAAACAGACTGCTGGGGGAGAATCGCTGTATCGTATCCGATATTGCCGGAACGACACGTGATGCGATCGATACGGCTGTTACCTGGAACGGCAAAGAATATGTCTTTATCGACACTGCAGGACTGCGAAGAAAAAGCAAGATCAAAGAAGAACTGGAACGCTACAGCATCATCCGCACGGTCACAGCTGTGGAACGTGCCGATGTTGTTGTCATGGTGATCGATGCCGTAGAGGGGATCACAGAACAGGATGCCAAGATTGCCGGTATTGCCCATGACAGAGGCAAGGGCATTGTGATCGTAGTCAATAAATGGGATGCAATCGAGAAAAATGATAAAACAATTTATAAATATACGAACGAAGTAAGAAATACACTTTCTTATATGCCATATGCGGAAATTATGTTTGTCTCCGCACTGACCGGACAGAGACTGGTAAAACTGTTTGACATGGTCGATACGATCATTGAAAATCAGACCATGCGTGTACAGACCGGTGTGCTCAACGAGATCATGACAGAGGCAGTGGCCATGCAGCAGCCGCCTTCAGATAAAGGCAAACGTCTGCGTCTGTATTACATTACACAGGTAGCGGTAAAACCACCTACATTCGTGAATTTTTGTCAACGACAAAGAACTGATGCAGTTTTTCTTATACAAGATATCTGGAAAACAAGATCAGGGAAGCATTCGGGTTCCGCGGAACTCCGCTGAAATTTATTATCAGAGAACGTGGAGAAAAAGGAGGAAATAAAATATGATACGTCTGTTATGCCTTGCAATCGGATATCTGTTCGGATTGTTCCAGACAAGCTATATTTTAGGAAGAGTACATGGGATCGATATCCGGGAATACGGAAGCCACAATGCCGGTACAACCAATATGCTGCGTACCATGGGACTCAAAGCAGGTCTTCTGACTTTTGCCGGGGATTGTAGCAAGTGTATTCTGGCCGTGGTGCTGGTGAGAGTCATATTTGGAAAAACACATGCGGATATTCTGCCATTGCTTGAGTTTTATGCGGCGGCAGGGACAATCCTGGGACATAATTATCCGTTTTATCTTGGATTTCGTGGCGGCAAAGGGATTGCAGCCACAGCCGGTCTTGTCCTGTCAGTGAACTGGATCATGGCGATCTGCGGCATCATCACTTTTTTTACTACTTTTTTTGTGACACACTATGTTTCTCTTGGCTCACTCCTTGTCTACGTCGGAATTGTGATCGAAGTGATCATACTTGGACAGAACGG
>ENA-OPZZ01000849-OPZZ01000849.1-human-gut-metagenome-genome-assembly--contig:-NODE-849-length-21646-cov-2.804731_pt1 | contig 21646 bp, 20 predicted proteins | sample MGYA00242487_ERZ504511 | MGnify/ENA primary metagenome ERZ504511 (study PRJEB26092, sample SAMD00036241) | human gut metagenome | host: Homo sapiens | study: EMG produced TPA metagenomics assembly of... | reverse complement strand
AAAAAAAAAATAATGAAATAAAGCAGGAAAGTGCCTCCTTAAATCCGATTCCTGCGGAGAAACGGATTATGAGCTGGGGCTCCAATACAATGCTCTGGCTTGGCGGCTGTATCTCTATTGGTACGCTGGCACAGGGTTCTGCACAGCTTGAAGCTGGGCTGAACCTGACACAGTTGTTTCTGGCTGTTGCCATTGGTTCCCTGATCCTGGTCGTCGGCATTGCGCTGAACGATCAATTCAGCTACAAGACCGGCGCTCCGTACGCTGTACAGCTTCGAAGCGCGTTCGGTACGAAAGGAAATGTTGTTCCAAGTCTGATCCGTGGACTTCCTGCTATCGTATGGTATGGGTACCAGACCTGGCTTGGCGGCGCGGCCATCAACAATATCACCATCGCCCTCTTTGGATTTGACAATATCTGGCTGTGGTTCTTCGTGTTCCAGATCATCCAGATTCTCCTTTCCATTAAAGGATTCCAGGGCGCAAATGGATCGGTAATATTGGCGGCGTTGTCATCTCCATCGCCATGTTATATCTTCTCTATCTGTGCGTCACCCAGTACGGTACTGTTGTCAGCGAGAATCTGATGCAGAAATCCGGCACCTGGGGTATGCCGTTTGTAGCGGCAATCATCGCCTTCTTCGGAAACAGTACGACGGTTATGCTCAATGCCGGTGACTACTCTCGTGAGATGAAGTCAGGAATGTCCGTTATGAAACGAGGTGCCTCTTACTTCCTGGCAATGGTTCCTGCAACGATCCTTCTTGGTGTCATTGGAGCCATGGCTTCTACAGCAACAGGAGTGGCAAACCCGATCAACGCATTTGCGCAGATGGTAGATAATAAGGTCGTTATGATCGTCACTCTATCCTTCATCATCTTTGCACAGCTTACCCAAAACCTGGCCAGCAACGTCATCCCGCCGGCCTATGCATTTATGGACGCTTTCAAGATGAAGCACCGGACAGCAGTCATCCTCATTGGTATTCTGGCTGTCTGCACCTGCCCGTGGATTCTGACAAACGACAGTTCCGCCGCAGGCCTTGCCATGTTCAGTAAGATTTACACCGCATTCTTCGGACCGATCTTTGCGGTACTGATTACAGACTTTTTCATTCTGCACAAAAGGAAATACAGTGACGCCGCGCTGGCGGATCTATACGATCCAAAGGGCAATCATGCTGGCGTCAACTGGGCCGCAATCATCGCCATTGCTGTCGGCGCTTTGATTGGTCTGATTAATGTTGACGTGTCTTTCTTTACCGCAACCATACCTACCGGACTCGTATTCTACTTCTGCATGAAGTACATGAAGTCCTGTGAACGGTTCCGCAAAGGGACGACACTGGAACGGAAATAAATCTATTTATACATAGAAAATGGCTTACAATCTGTAAGCCATTTTCTTAACATTATAATCTCCAACTCAACTTGCGGATCTTATTTCGGATTTTATTCCGCCGATTCGACGTTTTCCATATCTTCGTCGTCCGACTCGCCGGACATGTCATCCAGATCTTCCTCTGTTTCCTCAGAGATTTCTTCTGTCAGTTCCATCTCTGTATCTGCTGCTTCTATCTCATCTGCATTCTCGCCCTCAGACTCTACTGCTGCCTCCTGTTCGGATTCCGCCTCTTCTTCCGCTTCATGGCGAAGACGTTCCTCCTCTTCTTTCTTGGCCGCAATCATAGCGTCGGTATTCAGCCGGATGTCACGATACTTGCTCATGCCCGTACCAACCGGAATCAGCTTTCCGATGATAACGTTTTCTTTCAGGCCAATCAGCGGATCGACTTTTCCTTTGATTGCCGCCTCAGTGAGGACTTTCGTCGTCTCCTGGAAGGATGCGGCGGAGAGGAAGGAATTCGTCGCAAGCGCAGCCTTGGTGATACCAAGCATGATCTGCTCACCTGTCGCCGGCTCTTTTCCGTCAGCCACAAGCTCTTTATTTCTATCCTCAAATTCGAGGGTATCTACCATGGTTCCCGGAAGGAATTCAGAATCTCCATTCTCCTCGATGCGGACTTTCTTCAGCATCTGACGCACAATAACTTCGATATGCTTATCGTTGATATCTACACCCTGGAGACGGTATACTCTCTGTACTTCCTGGATCATATAATCCTGTACTGCACGCAGTCCTTTGATTCTCAGGATATCGTGCGGATTAACACTACCTTCCGTCAGCTCGTCTCCGGCCTCCAGCTGCGCACCGTCCTGAATCTTGATTCTGGAACCGTACGGAATCAGGTATGCCTTGGATTCTCCTGTCTCATTGTTGGTGACAATAATCTCACGCTTCTTCTTTGTATCGTTGATCGTTGCGGTTCCCGCAAACTCTGTGATAATTGCAAGTCCCTTCGGCTTTCTTGCCTCGAAAAGCTCCTCGACACGAGGAAGACCCTGTGTGATATCGTCACCGGCAACTCCACCCGTATGGAATGTACGCATGGTCAGCTGTGTACCAGGCTCACCGATGGACTGGGCAGCGATAATACCAACCGCCTCGCCAACCTGAACCGGCTGGCCGGTCGCCATGTTGGCGCCGTAGCACTTCGCACACACACCGATATGGGATTTACAGGTTAAGACGGTACGGATTTTCACGCTGTCCCTGCCCTGTTTCCTAAGCACTGCCATAACGGCAGCCGCACGCTTCGGCGTACACATATGGTTTGCCTTGACAATGACTTCCCCTGTATCAGGATCTGTGATCGTCTCGGCGATAAAACGGCCTGTGATTCGCTCTTCCAGGGCCTCGATTGTCTCCTGGCCGTCCATGAAGCCTTTAATCTCCATGAATGGGATTTCTCTTCCTTCACAGCAGTCCTCTTCACGTACGATCAGGTCCTGGGAAACGTCAACAAGACGTCTTGTCAGGTAACCTGAATCGGCTGTACGAAGCGCGGTATCGGACATACCTTTTCGAGCTCCATGGGCAGACATGAAGTATTCCAGTACGTCAAGACCTTCACGGAAGTTAGACTTGATTGGCAGCTCGATCGTATGACCTGTTGTATCGGCCATCAGACCACGCATACCAGCAAGCTGTTTGATCTGTTTATCAGAACCACGGGCACCGGAGTCAGCCATCATGAAGATGTTGTTGTACTTATCCAGTCCGTCAAGCAGAGCTTTTGTAAGCGCATCATCGGTATTCTTCCATGTCTCAACAACTTCTTTGTAACGTTCTTCTTCTGTGATAAGACCACGTTTGAAGTTCTTTGTGATTCTGTCCACAGTATCCTGTGCTTCCTGAATCATCTGCGGTTTCTGAGGAGGCACTGTCATCTCAGAAATAGATACTGTCATCGCAGCTCTTGTAGAATATTTGTATCCTGTCGCTTTGATCTTATCCAACACTTCTGCTGTCACAGTTGCTCCATGTGTATTAATAACTTTTTCAAGAATCTGTTTGTTCTGTTTTTTACCTACAAGGAAATCAACTTCCAATAACAGTTCGTTGCCCGGAATGCTTCTGTCTACGAAACCTAAATCCTGAGGAATGATCTCGTTGAATAAGAAACGTCCAAGTGTAGATTCTACATTTCCTGTAAGTGTCTCGCCGTTTGGCATTGTCTTTGTCACACGTACTTTGATACGTGAATGAAGTGTGATAACTCCATTTTCATATGCAAGGATTGCTTCGTTCAAGTTCTTGAAGAACTTGCCTTCTCCTTTTACTCCCGGTCTTTCCTGTGTCAGATAGTAGATACCAAGAACCATATCCTGTGAAGGAACGGCTACCGGACCACCATCAGACGGTTTCAGTAAGTTGTTCGGAGATAACAGTAAGAAACGGCACTCTGCCTGAGCTTCTACGGAAAGTGGAAGATGGACAGCCATCTGGTCACCGTCGAAGTCGGCATTGTATGCAGTACATACAAGCGGGTGAAGCTTAATCGCCTTACCTTCTACCAGAATCGGTTCAAATGCCTGAATACCGAGTCTGTGGAGGGTAGGGGCACGGTTTAACATAACCGGATGCTCTTTGATAACATCTTCTAATACATCCCAAACTTCTGTCTGAAGTCTCTCTACCATTTTCTTTGCATTTTTAATATTATGAGCAGTACCATTTGCCACTAATTCTTTCATAACGAATGGTTTAAACAGCTCGATTGCCATCTCTTTCGGAAGACCACACTGGTAAATCTTAAGTTCCGGTCCTACTACGATAACGGAACGTCCTGAGTAGTCAACACGTTTTCCAAGTAAGTTCTGACGGAAACGTCCGGACTTACCTTTCAACATATCAGACAATGATTTTAACGCTCTGTTACCAGGTCCTGTTACCGGACGACCGCGACGACCATTGTCGATCAATGCATCAACAGCTTCCTGAAGCATTCTCTTTTCATTACGAACGATAATGTCCGGCGCTCCAAGCTCTAACAGTCTTCTCAGACGGTTATTTCTATTGATAATTCTTCTGTACAAATCATTTAAGTCAGATGTTGCAAAACGTCCACCATCCAACTGTACCATCGGACGCAAATCCGGTGGGATGACCGGAATGACTGTCATGATCATCCATTCCGGTTTGTTTCCTGAACCACGGAAAGCTTCCACTACTTCAAGACGTTTTACGATTCTGGCTCTCTTTTGTCCTGTAGCACCTTTTAAGCCTGCCTGCAGTTCTTCATATTCTTTATCAAGATCAATTGCCTGTAAGAGTTCCTGAATGGATTCCGCTCCCATACCTACACGGAAAGCGCTTCCCCATTTTTCTCTTGCTTCCTGATACTCTTGCTCTGACAATACTTGTTTGTACTGTAAATCTGTCTCACCTTTGTCTAATACGATATAAGATGCAAAGTATAATACTTTTTCCAGTGTTCGCGGTGATAAATCAAGGATCAATCCCATACGGCTTGGGATTCCTTTGAAATACCAAATATGTGATACCGGCGCAGCAAGATCGATGTGTCCCATACGTTCACGACGAACACTTGCCTTTGTTACTTCAACACCACATCTGTCACACACAACACCTTTGTAGCGGATTTTTTTGTATTTACCACAGTGACATTCCCAGTCTTTGCTAGGTCCAAAGATCTTTTCACAGAAAAGTCCGTCCTTTTCCGGTTTTAAAGTTCTATAGTTGATTGTCTCTGGTTTTGTTACTTCGCCTCTTGACCATTCCAAGATTTTTTCAGGTGACGCCAAACCGATTTTGATCGCATCAAAAGTCATCGGCTGGTATGCTGGTTCATTATTTGTTACTGGCATTATTGGCAATCCTCCTATTCTTCGTCTAACATATCGTCAAAATCGATATCATCCGGTTCATCAAATTCATCTTCCTCTACATCCACAAGTTCCTCGCCTGCAAATTCCTGCTGACTGAAACCATGTTCTCCATAAGATTCATTCTCAGAATTGTATCTTCTGTCTCCTTCAATAATTGAATGTAAATCTGTTTCACCGTAATCGATTGTCTCCATAATCTCAACTTCTGTCTGATCTTCACGCAATACTCTCACGTCAAGTCCCAGTGACTGAAGTTCTTTCAGGAGTACCTTGAATGATTCCGGAATACCTGGTTCCGGTATATTGTCACCTTGATGATTGCCTCGTATGTCTTCACACGACCGATCACATCATCGGATTTGACTGTCAGGATCTCCTGCAGTGTATAAGATGCACCGTATGCTTCCAGTGCCAAACTTCCATCTCTCCGAATCTCTGTCCACCGAACTGTGCCTTACCACCTAACGGCTGTTGTGTTACCAGTGAGTAAGGACCAGTAGAACGCGCATGGATCTTGTCGTCTACTAAGTGGTGCAGTTTCAGATAGTGCATGTGTCCGATTGTAACAGGGCTGTCAAAATACTCTCCTGTACGTCCATCACGGAGACGAACTTTACCGTCACGTGACAGCGGAACACCTTTCCACAATTTTCTGTGTTCTCTGTTGTCTGATAAATACTGTAATACTTCCGGAAGTAATTCTGCTCCATGTTTCTTTTCGAATTCTTCCCATTCAAGGTTTACATAGTCATTTGCCAGATCTAATGTATCCATAATATCGATCTCGTTCGCACCGTCAAATACCGGTGTTGCGATATTAAATCCAAGTGCTTTCGCTGCAAGACTCAAGTGAATCTCAAGCACCTGTCCGATGTTCATACGTGAAGGCACACCAAGCGGGTTCAACACGATATCAAGCGGACGTCCGTTTGGAAGGAACGGCATATCTTCTACCGGAAGTACACGGGAAACAACACCCTTGTTACCGTGACGACCAGCCATCTTATCACCTACAGAAATCTTTCTCTTCTGTGCGATATAGATGCGAACTGCCTGATTCACTCCAGGTGAAAGCTCATCTCCGTTCTCTCTTGTAAATACTTTTGCATCTACAACAATACCATATTCTCCGTGAGGTACTTTCAGGGAAGTATCTCTTACTTCTCTCGCCTTCTCACCAAAGATGGCACGAAGAAGTCTCTCTTCTGCTGTCAGCTCTGTCTCTCCCTTCGGAGTTACTTTACCAACTAAGATATCTCCGGCACGAACCTCGGCACCGATGCGGATGATACCTCTGTCATCCAGATCTTTCAATGCATCATCACCGACACCCGGAATATCACGTGTGATCTCTTCAGGTCCTAATTTCGTGTCACGTGCTTCTGCCTCATATTCTTCAATATGGATTGATGTATACACATCATCCTGTACTAATCTTTCACTCAGTAATACAGCATCCTCGTAGTTGTAACCTTCCCATGTCATGAAACCGATCAGCGGATTCTTACCAAGAGCCATTTCACCGTTAGATGTCGAAGGACCATCTGCGATCACCTGTCCGGCTTCTACTTTCTCCCCTTTGACAACGATTGGTCTCTGGTTGTAGCAGTTGCTCTGGTTACTACGTAAGAATTTTGTTAATTTATATGTTTTCTTTGTTCCATCATCATGTTTAACAACGATCTCTTTTGAAGTAGAACGCTCGATCACACCAGCCTGCTCTGCCACGATACATACACCAGAGTCTACTGCTGCTGTTGTCTCGATTCCCGTACCGACTACCGGAGCCTCTGTCATCATAAGCGGTACTGCCTGACGCTGCATGTTGGATCCCATAAGAGCACGAGTAGGGTCATCGTTCTCAAGGAAAGGAATCAATGCTGTCGCTACAGAGAATACCATCTTAGGAGATACGTCCATGTAGTCAAACGCTGTTCTTTCATATTCCTGTGTCTCTTCACGGTAACGACCCGCAACATTCTTATGAATGAAGTGTCCTTCTTCATCAAGCGGCTCATTCGCCTGTGCTACATGGTAGTTATCTTCTTCATCCGCTGTCATGTAGACTACTTCATCTGTTACGACAGGATTCTTCGGATCTGCTTTATCAATCTTACGGTATGGCGCTTCAATAAAACCATACTCATTAATTCTCGCATAAGTAGCCAGCGAGTTGATCAGACCGATGTTCGGACCTTCAGGGGTCTCAACCGGACACATTCTTCCATAGTGAGAATAGTGAACGTCACGCACCTCGAATCCGGCTCTGTCTCGCGAAAGACCACCTGGACCAAGTGCAGATAAACGTCTCTTATGTGTCAACTCACCAAGCGGGTTGTTCTGATCCATGAACTGTGACAACTGTGAAGAACCAAAGAATTCTTTTACAGCTGCTGTTACCGGCTTGATATTGATCAATGACTGTGGTGAAACTCCTTCTAAATCCTGAGTTGTCATTCTCTCACGAACCACTCTCTCTAATCTTGACAGACCGATTCTGTACTGGTTCTGAAGCAATTCGCCAACCGCACGGATACGTCTGTTACCTAAGTGGTCGATGTCATCATCTGTTCCCATTCCATATTCCAAATGGATATTGTAGTTAATAGAAGCTAAAATATCTTCTTTTGTAATATGTTTTGGAATCAATTCATGTATATTTTTATGGATCTCTTCTTTTAATTCGTCAATGTCCCCAGCTGTTTCTTCCAATAATCCAGCAAGTACCGGATAGTACACTGCCTCTGTTACGCCAACTTCTTCCGGATCGATATCTACAACTGCTCCTAAATCTACCATCATATTAGAAAGCACTTTGATATTACGTTCCTCACCGTCCACGTCAATCCATACATATGGAACAGCCGCATTCTGGATTGCTGTCGCTTTTTCTCTCGATAACTTCTCACCTTTTTCAGCAATCACTTCACCTGTGATGGCATTCACAACATCCTCTGCTAACACCTGGCCTGTGATACGGTTCTGAAGCGCTAACTTCTTATTGAATTTGTAACGTCCTACTTTTGCAAGATCATAACGTCTTGCATCAAAGAACATACTTGTGATCAGACTTTCCGCGCTGTCCACTGCCAGCGGCTCGCCCGGACGGATCTTTTTGTACAGTTCTAACAGACCCTCCTGATAATTCTCAGCAGTGTCCTTTCCAAAACTTGCAAGGATCTTCGGCTCTTCACCGAACATCTCAACGATCTCCGCGTTCGTTCCGACACCAAGCGCACGGATCAGCACTGTGATCGGCACTTTACGCGTACGGTCAACCCTTACATAGAAAACGTCATTGGAGTCTGTCTCATATTCCAGCCATGCTCCACGGTTCGGGATCACAGTAGAAGAATACAGTTCTTTTCCGATCTTATCATGCGCGATTCCGTAGTAAATTCCCGGGGAACGCACAAGCTGGCTGACGATAACACGCTCGGCGCCGTTGATTACGAACGTACCTGTCTTTGTCATCAGCGGAAAATCTCCCATGAAGATTTCATGTTCGTTGATCTCATCATTCTCTTTGTTGTAAAGTCTCACTTTCACTTTCAGAGGTGCGGCATATGTCGCATCACGTTCTTTACACTCGTCGATCGTGTACTTTACTTCATCCTCGCAGAGTCTGAAATCGACGAATTCCAGACTGAAATGACCGCTGTAATCTGCGATCGGGGAAATGTCATCGAACACCTCTCTCAGACCTTCGCTCAGAAACCACTCGTATGAGTTCTTCTGGACTTCGATGAGATTCGGCATTTCCAGCACTTCTTTTTGTCTGGAATAGCTCATGCGTGAACTTTTTCCGTTTGTGATGGGACGAATTCTGTTTTTCCTCATTGACGTTTCACTCCTCGTATATATATTTTTCTGGGTTACATTGCATTCAATAGTCCATACTACTCCACAATAGTGCATCTTTAACCCTATCATAAAAAAACAGGCTTGTCAATCATTTTTTCAAAAAAATAAAGCGGAAATCGCCTTACTTTTTTCTTCATTGTGCCATAATACTTGCCGTATTTTGCCACTATAGTATCCATATCCTTTTCTATCCACTTTATTCAACACAACTCCCAAAATGTTGCATCCACTGCTTCCATTTCTTCTTCACATCTTGAATCTGTCTGTACTTCACTTTTCCAGCTTCCACAACGATCACTGCTCCATCACATTCCTTCGCAACAATCGCACCATCAATAACAAGTCCAAGCGGCGCCGTATCTAAAATAATATAGTCATAGACATCTTTCAGCGATTCTATCATCTTATGAAAACGCTCTCCTGATAGCAATTCCGTCGGATTCGGAGTCGCCGGTCCCGCAATGGCAACATGCAGTTTCGAAACATTCGTTGCACAAATCACATCTGCAAGCTGACACTGTCCCGACAGAAAATGAGACATACCATACTTCACATTCTCCATCTCATATCTTGTAATCATCACTGATTTTCTCAAATCCAAATCTATCAATAAAACTTTCTTATTTAACTTGGCAAGAGAACGTGCAAGATTCATAGAAGTCTCTGTCTTACCTTCTCCCGGAATGGTACTTGTCACTACAATTACTTTCTTATCCACACCACAAAACAGCAAGTTCGTTCTAAGCGTCTTCAGTTCCTCTTCTGTTGTATAATCCATTTCTTCTACATTAATATTTACTTTATTCATTCTCTCTCTCCTGTTTTCATGACTTTTTCAGCAGTGCTTGCGGATTGCCGAAAAATAACTCCTGTGCATATTTCTCTCCCATCTTTTTGACCACATAGGAACGACACAATTCTAAATTAGGTGCTCTCCTCTGACTGTCGTGCGCATCACTTCCTATAAAATGGATCTGTTCATTCTTAAGTAACCTTCTGGAAATCATCTTTAGTTTCCAGCCCTGCTCTCCCAAAAGTGCTCCCGCATCCACCTGTATCCATGCTCCGAGTTCGATCAACTCCTCAACTAACGCCTTCTTATCCACCACAGCACGATACCTTTCTACATGTGCGATAATAGGCCTAAATCCTGCTTTCACCAACTCGTAAATCCAGTTTCTGATCTGCACGAAGTTGTGCCTTGATGAAAATTCCACCAGCACAAACTTTCCTCCATTCATCCTGAATCTTTTATTTTCCGTAAACTCTTTTACCATCTCAGAATTCGCATGATACTCGCACCCTAAGTGCACCTTCATATCAATTCCGAGCGTTTCTATCTCTCGCCTGACATAGTCCGCTCTTTTTTTTACAAGTTGCTCAGTTGGCTCAAACATCCCTTTCCGATAATGCGGTGTCATCACAATGTGTCTCACACCACTTTTATACTCCATCAAAAGCAACTCTCTTACATCTTTTTTTGTTCTAGCACCATCATCTACCCCAGGTATGATATGACAGTGCATATCAATCATCTCTGGCATAACCCTTCTCCCACAATTCAGAAAAATCTCTTCTTCCTAGGCCGCCCTAACAAGAAGAGATTCTCAACTCTATACCACTCTTAACAAAACTATTTTACAAATGCTTTCTTTCTCAGCACTGCTGCCCCAAGCACTGCCACGATTACCACAGCGCCAACTGCTGGAACTGCTGTATTCTCTCCTGTCTCCGGTGATGTCACAGCTGATGAAGAAGTATTCTTATCAACTACAAATGCAACCGGTGATAACGAATCGAAAGTTGCTGTGATTGTTCCATTACCCGCTTTAGAAGGCTCCACCTGCCAAGCACCATCTACATAATGAAGTACTGCTACTTTTGTTGTAGACAAAACACCAGGTACTTTGAATGTAATTGTTAATGGAAATTCCACTAAACTTGCATCCCCAACAATTACTACATCACGCACATCAATCACTTCCATACCATCAACATATGCGCTTCCAAGAACTGCTTTTAAAGCGGATACATCTTTGATCTCTTCTGCCAAATGCTTATATTCTTCCGGAAGTGCCTGCACATCTATCTCTACTGATCTATCCATTCTTATCTAACTGCCTGTAGTGCCTCTGTCACAATTCCATCTGTCGAAGGACTGTCTGCTGCGACTGCCTGAAAGCCCATCATTAAAACAAGTGACATTGCTATGATTGCTCCAAATATTTTCTTTTTAAATATCTTCATGTTAATTTCCCTCATCATATTATCGTTTTCGAACTTACACAATTACAGTATAGCATCATTCTACCGGTTTGTAAAATAGTTTTATCACTAAATCCCGCAATTTTTCATTGTCCACAATGAACTCATCATGCTCTTCTCCCTGTTTTACTTCCCCTGGAACTTTTTCAATCGTCTCCTTCATCTCATAGGATTTCATCCGTTCCATCTCGTCTACTGATAAATCCATTGTAATATATTCCTTAGCTCCTTCCAGCAGTTGGCGATACCAGCCTGTATCCTTCCCCTGCATCTGTCTTGCTAACGCTTCCATAAATTGCGCCTGTCGCTCCATACGCTGTGTATTGCTGCCAGATACATTCACATCCCTGTATCTGACATATTTCTCAGCCTGTTCTCCTGCAAGCACAATGGTCTCCCCAGCTTTGAACGCCGGATCAATATCCGTGTAATCCTCCGGAACTGTAAGCGTCACTCCTCCCATCAGATTTGTTATGTCAGCAATTCCATCCACACCCAGCGCCAAATACGAATCAATCGGGATCTCATACAGCAGCTCCGAAACAGACGTCATCATCATACGGCAGCTCTTCTTCTTGCCATCGCCATAAGCATATTGGAGTGAAATCTGTCCTCGCTCTGTGGAGAGATATTCTCCATTCATATCATATATATCAATGTCTGTCATGGCATCTCGCGGAATCTGCAGCAATGTCGTCGTCTTATTCTCCCGATCCATGCTCAAAAGAATCAGCGTGTCCGCCTGTCCACCTTGTCCAACCTCTGTCTCTGTCATCTCCTGGGATTTGTCCACACCTATAAAAAGCATGTTCTTCAAATGATAATTATACTCATATCGTTTCCCTTTATACGTAATATAAGACTCATCTTCATACTCTTCTGTATTTTCCTTTGCTGTCTCCTTTGCCGCATATTTTTTCCAAATGCCATATCCAAAAAGTCCGACCAGCAAAACCACTGCTATCACTATCATAATCGCTATTATCTTTTTACGCTTACTCATCAATCTCTACCGCCTCCACAAGAAAACGTTTATCCGGCTGCCCACCAATACAGGTACTCAGTGTGATGATATGGCTGTTCTCATCCACTTCCACTCCGCTTCGGAACTGATTCTTCAAGCTGCGCGATTCACTGAGTGATTCCAGAAATGCTTTTCTGTCACTGATGTTATTATTATCGAAGCTGTACATCAAATGCCGATTATCATAGACGACCGCCGCAAAAATCTGATACGTCTTGCACTCATTCTCCGTATAAATCGTAACCTTATCATGCTGTTCAAAAAAATCAGCATCTTCAAACTTGTGTAAATCTTTGAACATGGAACCGTCTTTCATATCATGTCCATATATCACTGTATTAAAATCAGAAAAGTCTTTTGCATTCACTTTTTCCGTGTAAATTGATCCCGGATAGCCTTCCTGACCGTCGATTGTGTGGTTCAGGTAATACGAATCATCGTCCGCACTTTGAACAATCGGATAATTCACATTCGTATCCGGAATCTCAATCCATGCATAAATATCCGGGTTCGTCTCTTTCAATGACGCAAAATCAATTGGAATCTCATCCTCTGCGTCTTCTTCCTGTTTTTTTTCTTCCACTTGCTTTTGTACTTTCTGATACACATCCTCGTTCTTGTCTTTTCTAAAATAGTAGATGGCAATATATGCAAGTCCCAAGACGCAAACCACAATGCACAGCCAAAACAGTATTTTCCCTACTCTTTTTTTCATTCATATACTCCCTTCTGAAGACATATTTAAAATCCATATACCTTCCCTTGGAAAAGTATATGGATCCCATAATTCTTTAACTAACTCTTTTTCTTCTCTTTTTACGTCTCTCAGGAAATGCCGCTAATGTGTTCACACCTAAATACTTCCTCACATCATCTTCATCCTTCACTGTATCATCCAACATATAGAGTAAGACAATCGCTGCAATGGCTAAAGCCACTCCAATCAGTCCACCCATCATAATATTTTTACTTAGGTTCGGACTTACAGGCGCCACCGGCTTCACTGCGCTTTCCATCAGATTCGGTTGATCTGTATCCATGACTTTCGCCACCTGCTTTGCAACTACATCCGCCATCGTATTGGCAATGTCCTTTGCCAGTTGTGCATCTTCATTCGTCGCTGTCACTTTCAGCATATGCGATCCCGTCGGATTCTCAATGACAACACTTCCTGCAAGCATCTCAGAAGTCACACCATCTCCAACCTTCTCAGCTGCCTCTTCCAATACCGGACGGCTCTTCGCCAAAAGTAAAAAATCCGCCGTCAACTGCTCACTCAAAGACAGACTGATTCCGCTCCCAGATACATTCGTCGTACTTGATAAAATATAAATTGTCGAGGAAGCCGAATACTGTGGTGTCACAAAAAATTTTGTATATACACCAAGAGCTCCTGCTCCGATAATACCGCATAATACAATCAGCCACCATTTTCTCAACATAACATGTATTATTTCCAGTAAATCAATCTGCCCCTCTTCTTGATTCTCATATTGTTCCTGCATACTATCTCCTCATATGTTCATATTAATCGTTTCTTATTCATTCTAGCACAAAAAAGCTTTTCAATACAATATGGTAAATTCCAAGGAAAAAATCACTTCTTCCTGCGCTTTTTCAGCCATGTTGCAAAATTAATAAGCCCCAAAACCAATTTCCGCTCCCAGTACATTTCCAAGCATATCATCCACCTCGAACATCCCTATGTGCATCACACCTTGAGTCGTTTCGATCAAAATCGAAATCATAAACGCGGTTAAAACAACTTCTTTATTTTTTTCAAAATGTTTGAAACACAGTGGCAGCATCGCTCCTAACAACACAAACATCAAAACATTCATAATAATTTGAAGCTGTATTTCCACATTCCCTTGTCCAAATGCCTTCACATAAGACTCAAACGGCAAAAAACCTACTTTACGTTCCCCTCCGGGACTTCTTCCGTATAATGTCATGACAAAAATAAATCCAACTTCCAAAGATAGGAGCAAACCACATATTAGTGATTTGCACGGCTTATCATCATATCTTGTATATCCCTTTTTCATCAGCAGCCAAAAAATTCCTTCCAGCAACAGACCTATGACAAGAATGGGAATCACGCGTTGTATATTGAGTCTTATATATGCCTGCGCATAAATCAGCAATTCTTTCATACGTCTATCTTCTCCTTTACATGAGCAGGCAGATCAATATTTTCTATTGCAAACACCTTCATCTCTTCAAGTTTCTCTGATGAAATCATATTCTCCCGCAGCTTATCTTCAAGCGACAGCAGTAAAAATACAAGCGCTTTTTCTCTCTTTCCTACAACTTCTTCCCGATTCCACCACTCAATCGCACCGTCCAGATTCTCCTCTATCTTCCGAATCTCACATTGCGCATTTCCCCAATCGCCCTGCTCCACAAGCGTCAGCGCCTTATTGATGTGATATATCGCATCTCCCATCATCCAGTCAATTCGCTCCAAAACATCTAAGACAGATATGTTTAGTTCCGAACCCTCTCCTCTGCGCGCCACAAAACAGATATTGAGCAGTGCGGGATTGTATTTTCCCTCAAATATCTGGTCAAAACACTCTGGCGCTTCAAAAAGCAGGTCTTTACAGACATCTTTTTCTAGATGAATATAGGCTTCCACCGCCTCATGTATTTTATCTGCAGCCTGCTTATACTCTCTGTACTTTTCGTGTTCTTCCAAATATTTTTCATATTCTCTCTGGTCTAGTTCACTCACATAACTTTCATTAAAATAAATCCATTCTTCATACAATTTACTTTTCTCGCATACTCGAGTCGCTTTTTTGCAGATTTCCTGCTTTTCATATAAATTCTCTACGTGGGCAACATAAATTTGCAGCATCCTTACGACATTCTTTACAATCAGCGGACAGCCTCCCTCTTTCTCACATAGTTGTATCGCATATTCTATATATTTGCGGTCCACATGCTCTTTTAACTTCAAACGTTCACAGACAACTGTAATCACCAAATGTGCATAGTCCAAACATCCTCTGCAATTTTGAATTTCTTCCATATCATATTCTTGAACAGTCTCCGAGGCAATTTTGATTCTATTTCCGGTGTCTGTTTCTTCATCAGCCTGTATCCTGTATACCCTAATCAATAAGTGTGAAGGTAAGTTTTTCTCTCTTATCTGTGAAATGACATCTTCTATTGCAAATCCACCATCCGCCTTCTCCTCATAGATTTCAATAAGAATAGCATAAAAATATTCTAAAATTTTCTCATTTTCCGCATACATTGCCCGGATAGTACACAGCAAATTCTTATGTTCCTCCGTCAGTGTTCCCTGTAGCTTTATCTGCCAATAGACTGCATTTAATACTAATCTCGCGATTTTTTCATTGCCCAGCTCTCGACTTCCGGATGTAACAACTTCATTTAAAAGATTTTTTTGCTCCTCGCCATCGACCAATTCTGACTTTTGCCCCCAAATCAAAGAAGTACGCTGCTCTTCCAGACAAGCAATTCCAAGCATCTTGTCAAATACATGTATGAGTTTTTCTTTCCCAAAAATCTTTTCCGGGGTATGGCATCGCCCCTAAACACTTTTTCAAATATTTTGCCATCTCCTTCTTTCCGAAATTATCTTTTTTCTTTGCAGTAAGTAAATTCAAAACCACATCCAAAAACGCAAGCTGATCACTCATATCTTCAATTCTGTTTTGACTTGGAACCATTGGCATAATCACGCCCGAAAGAATATGTTCCAAAATCATCTGCAGGAATAAACATATAGTCCATCTTTTTCAAAATACTTGTTGTACCTACAATATCTTTTCTAGCAGCCGACTCATCCAACAAAATAATATTTTTTTCAATATCCCCCAAGTGCTCCTCTACATAATCCAAACGGCGCTTCCATGACTTTGTCGGGAAAAATTTCTATCTTCTCAGGTAAAAATCCATCAATCAAGTCGATATAATATTGAATCGGATTGCTGAACAAGTTCGGGGATTTAAAACCAAATCGAGCGATGAGCGCCGACAGAACATCCTCAGCCGGTAGCGCTGTATCTTCCGCTTTATCGTCTATTCTGTTTTCAATCTCACTTCGCATATCCATTTTCTTCTCCGCAAAACAAACACAACCTCTTCGTTCTCCTTAAGCCACTCCGGAAGTTTTTCATAATCTTTTCCTGAATAACAAAAACCAGATCAATTTATAGGGCAGCGCCGCATACTCCAAACGCTCTTTGAGTTTTGACATGATCACATCATCTTCCCAACCACTATATCCGATGACAATCGGTGACTTTGTTTTCAAAAACTCTTCAATCGTTCCCGCTGTTGTTTTGATTCCCTGTCCCTGCGCAATTTTCGCAATCTCACTCTCCAAATTGCAGCAGTCATAAAATTCGTACGTTCCGTGGACATGCATAATCTGAACTGTTTTTGAATTTGCATTCAAGGCAATATTGTCCAACATATTATTCGCTGAAAACACATCATAGTTTCCAAGCAAATTCAGACTTTTGAGCAGATGATTATCAAAATTCGGTGTGATTGCCGTCGTCGCAATTGTCTTTATGTTCAAAATTTGCGCTAGCAAAAGATTACTCATGGAAATTCTGGAATTATTCATAATACTTTTTAAATACTGCTGCCTGTGAATTTTATTTTTGTATGCCTGCTCAAACCAATAAGAATAATATTTCGCGCTATTTTCTCCCAGTCTCTCTGCCGTATCGCATATCCTTTGCAGCTTTTCTTCGTCTCCCTGACATAACTGTTCCACTTTCTTTTTACATTGGTCGATAATGCCATTCGCAGTCAAGATTTCCGGTGCTGAAATCCCCGCTCCCACAATAAACAGATATGGGCAGCCCGATTCCATCTCCCGCCCTATCTCCACCGTCTCCCATATTAAATTGATCGCCTCTCGTAAACTAAGTATTTTTCCCATTTGGATTTTCCTTCTCTCTTCGTACATTCCAAAACTGTTCTATAAAAATAATTTTAGCAAATTCTTCCTCATATAACCAGCCTTATTTTTATTCTAACCACTATAGAATTCCTCTGTCTTTTCTCTGAATATTTGCCTGAATTGGCATTGACTTGTTTCTTCCAAGCAGCTTCGACCAGAATGGCTTAAGCTGCTTAAGATTTGATCCGGCTTAACCGAAAATAGATTTTACAATGAAATTTTCTCTTCAAACTCTTCCAACGATTTTGATTGAAATGCCAGCTGTGTCCATTGCTTCAACACTTCAAAGTCTTCTTCCTTCTCAATGCGCTCACACAGCGACTCCTGAACCGTTCCAAGATTTTTCAAATACAAAAGTAATGTGCTTTTCGCATTTCAAGTCGCAATGCAAGACCTTCCGCACGTCCTTCCGCAATGCCCTCTGCGCGTCCTTCCGCACGTTCATCTCTCAACATCTCTTCAAAAATCATAAGCGTTCCTCCATCTCCCGGTTTGATTTGACCTCGTGAATAAATTTCTGAAGTCTCTCCACATATGAATCATGGTATTCTCTCTCACTTCCATCAACATCCTCCCGTATGTAATGCAGAAGTGTTACCAGTTCTTTCGGAACCTCGCTTTCATTCTTTCCATGCGTATTTAAAAATACAACGGTTCTTCCATCCTCAAACTCCGCTTCGGCAGACTCTTCGCATTTCATCCGCAAAGTATAACGATATTTCCCTTCTCCAATAGGATCAAAATCGCAAATGAATATCACATATGTATTCGGAAGTTCCGCATAATCCTCTCCTGCCAGTAACATCTCCATGTCCATCTGGCTTTGGTAATAACGACTCCGCTTTCCAAGTGCCGGCTTTTTCTGTACCTGCATCTCTACATTATAGCGAGTCTGATTTTCATCTTTCGCATACACATCGAGCCGTACGCCTTTGTACTCCGGATGATAGACAATGCTCTTTTCTTTGCTGATTTCCACATGATCGATTGGAATCTGCAAAACTCTTTCTAAAAGTCCCTTGCAGTTCTCCTCGTCCATCATCACTGCGCCAAACATGAAATTATCTTTGATTGTGAGTTCCTTCAACTGTTTTTTTCTTCTCATATGACTCCTCCATACACAGAGGAATTCTATGAGATGATTGTAGCAGATAAAAGCATAGATAGCCAGTATGATTTCTGAATTAATTTTTTCAAAAAAAATGATTCAGCAAATGGCATATTATACTAATCTTATGTTATACAAGATCAGATATCAAATACATAAGCCAATTTGATTCCCTACAATAACTTCTAATATTTTATCAACAATAATTCTCTTAAATCTCTTATCATCATTTCATAACTGCCTTTTAATGGCTCAAAATATTTGTATATATAAATCCAACCTGTAATCAAGCCAACAAACATTAGTAAAAGCACAGCAAGAAGTATCCATGCATTAAAATTTATTCCTAATATCCCCAGAATTTTGAAAAGAAATTGTCAAAATTCCTGCACATGTCGAAAAAAACAATAATATAATCTTCTTCCGTTCTTTTTCTTCTTGATTCTTTCCGGTTACATATTCTTGATATATCTCAATCAATTCTTCTATTTTCTCTCTAGTATCTAAATGGAACTCTTCTCTTAAAATCTTTGCTAAAATTTCCAATCTTCTCTTATAAGATTCCTTATGTTCTTTCATATACCTCTTTTGATTTTGAGTATCGAGTCTATAAAGCGCTAACAAACATATTAAACTTGTGCCCATCCCTAATAAATGCCATAACTCTTTTTGAAAATTCAACACTGTTATTATCATTTCTGACGCTGATATTACCATCCCTATAAGCCAAATAAGTGCCCATTTCTTTTCTTTTTCACTAAAGCGATTAAATCCTTCTTTAATTTGATTGTCTCCTGTCAACTTCTTTTCATAATATTTTAAAATATAATACTCCATACCTATTTACCTTTATTATTTTTTCCCGCGTATTCAAGGATATTCTGTGTTTTCCAACCGGAAATTGTTAACTCACTCAATTTATCTATCGCTATACTATTCTTTTGCAATGAGTTATGAACTATATCCATATTGTATTCCCATCCGTTCTGCTCGCACAAACATTTGTAAGCCTCATCAAAAAGTTCCCATAATTCCCCTTTTAATTCTTTGCTGCCAACTTTATTGAATACTTTATCCAAGCCTTTAGAAAAAAAGTATTGTAAGAAAAATTGTTTACCAACCGCTCCTTCTAAAAAGCTCCAATCGTACTCAACATTTTCGTTTCCTTTCCTTATAGTTTTCTATTATCCACAATAATCGTACCTTGTACAAACATCAATATGCTTGTATAAACATAAAACTCCATTCTCCCCAAAGTCTCTTTATCCTTTTTTCAAAACTTTCTTATTAATCATTTGAATCATCATTTTTCTATCGTCTTTTGATAAAACTATCAAAATATTAATGCATAAACACAGTACCCCTGCAGTTGCACAAGATACAATTAATGATATCCATCCATCAACTATAAAGATTTTATAAACTATAAAGGACATTGCTAAATTAATAACTAATGAAATATTCCCCGTTATTATCTCATGATAAAATGTACTTTTCTTTACTCCCAAACAATGGGCTCCATACAAAGGTGTAAAAATAAAATTTCTTATCAAGGCATAAACAGAACTAACGCCAGCGATCGCATAAACTCCTAAATTAGTAGTTTCCAAAAGTGTAAACACGGTCACTGTTGTTGCAACACCTGTAAACAGTATAACTAAAGAGTTAAGTTTTAGCCTATTTGTAATTGTAAAAATTGTAAACACAGAATTTATACAGGAGCCCGCTAACAATGAAAGTATTGCTAATAATGAAAGTATCTCTATCAACCTTGCATCTTCACCCGGTACCCATAATTTAAAGAAAGTTTCCCCGAACACACAGAAAACAGCCATAGGTGCAATCATGAAAATCCCCAGTACCTTATTAGCAATTCGAGCATAACGAACCACTCCTTGTATATCTCCTTTTGCGTAGGCCTCTGTCATTGATGGTGTAAATGGATAGTCTAATGTTCCCCTTAATGTCATAAACATTGCCGGAATAGTCTTTGATATAGATAACGCCCCCATATCTGCAGCACCAATAAAAATATTTGCTATTAACAAATCCAAACCATCTAATAATACGCCACTTAGTTTATTCACCAAATTCCATATCCCAGAAGATGCAACATCCTTTATACTCTTCAATTCAAAATATTTACGTTTTACTTTCAGCTCAGGCAAAAATTTCTTTGTGAAATACATATTTCGCCCTGCTACAAAAAACTTTCCAATTAGAGATCCTAATACAAGAAATACGATATTCACAGAAAATACTTGGAATCCGATTAAAATTGTTGCAAGCCTTATGATTGCCGCAAAAATTTGGTTCATATAGTACAAATTCAAACGGTTTGTAACATATGTTGCTATTTCAAATCGTGAAGTTAAAATTTCCACTAGAAACTGAATGAATACGACAACAAATGTTATCTTAACATCTGCAACTAGATTTACCGGAATGTCAAGCAACACTTCTAAATTCAAAATCACAGCAAGCATAACCGGAAGCATAATTAGTGCAATAAATATATTTGCAAAAAAACAGATGTAAAATATTTATTTGCTTTTTTATAGTCATTCTGATAAATACTAATAGACACAAATCTGCTTTCCATTGAATTCAACGCAACAGTAATTAATGCCGCATAACTTACAAAACTATTAGAAAGTGTCACAAAACCATAAGCCTCACTCCCCAATTGTTCCACTATAATAGGTGTTATAAATAAACTAATCCCAATTGTCACAACAAATGATACTATACTAGCAATCATATTAAATGAAATTTGTTTTCCTCTTGATTTCTGTTCCATTTTTTCCCTTTCATCTACCTAATACTTTTCTTCCAATACTAATCCCTTTTTCTGTTACTATTATCCGAATTTTCTCTAATAAACAACATACTCCGAACACTAAAATTGCTTGTCCCATTAACACTGCTATTAGGATTATAAAAGAAGAATTTGCGAATTGATAAGGTTTCAAGACTGACCATAACCACGTTCTCATCTCTGGTTGCTCATGAATCAAGTACCACCCCAAAGTTAATGGTGAAATCCACAAAGCTACCTTCCCTAAAAACGAATCTTTATTCATCTTCATATTTTGGAAAGTCATAAATAAGCAAATCGAACCAACTACCATCGTAATCGAATTATAAGAATAAAAATGGTTTCTCCGTACATTGTTCCAAA
>ENA-OPZZ01000846-OPZZ01000846.1-human-gut-metagenome-genome-assembly--contig:-NODE-846-length-21723-cov-5.786535_pt1 | contig 21723 bp, 22 predicted proteins | sample MGYA00242487_ERZ504511 | MGnify/ENA primary metagenome ERZ504511 (study PRJEB26092, sample SAMD00036241) | human gut metagenome | host: Homo sapiens | study: EMG produced TPA metagenomics assembly of... | reverse complement strand
GTCTCAAAGAAAGCAACAATTCGTGAACCCTATGACCGCTCCAAAATCGAAGCCGGCATCGTTCGTTCCTGTCATAAACGCCCGATTTCAACCGCTCAGATTACAGCGATTGTGGATGATATTGAAACGGCTCTTTACAACAGAGAGGACCGTGAAATTCCGACAATGGTCATCGGAGAGCTTGTCATGGATCACCTGAAGGATCTGGATCCTGTAGCCTATGTTCGATTTGCATCCGTTTACCGTGAATTTAAAGATATCGATACATTTATGGATGAGATTAAAAGCCTTCTCTCATCTAACTAAACGAGATGAAACACATTTTTCGAATTTCACTCGCTATCGCAACAGTCGCAAAGGTCTTGTGCCAGCACAGACTTTTTTCTCGTTGTTAGCGTAAATCAAAAAGGAAACTATTCCATCACCCATTCCGTTTGATAACAGAATGGGTTTAGAATAGCTTCCTTTTTTATTTCTTTTTTATCTCCCTTTGAATTCTGCAGCATATCTGCACACACTGTTCATAGGTTTCCTCCGACAGCATATCTTCACCGAAAGCTGCCTGATAGAGTTTTTCCATGAGAAAAGTCAATTCCTCCGGCTTTACCGTCTGGACTCTGGACTGAAGCCATTTAATATAAGCCCAGTCATCCATTTCCTTATCTGTTCGAATACCTGACTGATCCAGCTCATCCGTCAAGTGTGCCCACATTGCAAGCAATGCTTTATTACGATTGACACGGCTGTAATGCCGGGGCTGATTCTGTCTGCGCCTGTAAACATACACACCCAAACCGGCAATAACAATCATCAAAGCCATGCCGAGCACTATTTTTACTGCGGCAGAAATGCCCTGATTTGTCCTGGAAATATCGGTATTTACACCGGTCTTTGTCTCCTCTGTACGATCATTATCATCACGACTCTCTGAAACAATTTCTGTACTGTCTGTATGATTTCCAGTATCACCGGTATCCGAGATTGTCTCTGTACTGTCTGTATAATGATTGCTGACATTATCGGTACTTTCTGAATGGGCTGCTGTTTTCCTGAGTCGGCGGATAATTGGATGTCTGCACGCTGTCCGCTGGGGTCATATCCACTGGCACCCATATACCCTGTGACGCATTATAAACTTCCACCCAGGCATGTCCTCTGTATCCGGTCACATCTGCCATATAACCATCTGAAGCACTGTCTGCTTTGAAATCATCCGGCCAGATGACATACCCTGTCACATATCTGGCAGGAATACCCGCCATTCGAAGCATCATCACCCCTGCAGATGCAAAATGCGTGCAATAACCTTTTCTCTGTCTGCCAAAGAAATCCTCAATCACATTACTGCCATCAGGTACAGATTCAAGGTTATCTTTTTGATAGGTGCAGGTTTCCCATAAAATATTCTGTATCTGAGCAACCCACTGGGATACCGATAAATCCCCATTCTCGTCCTGTATGACCTGCACTGCGGCTTCTAAGGAAGGCAACCCATCTGGCACATTCAGATAATTGGCTTGTACATACCGATTGTAGATATCGAACAACGCCGCTCCATCACCTGCAAAAATACCCGATACGTCTGCATTTGACAATAAAACATCGTTATCTGTCAACGGATACCCCTGAAATTCTCTGTTTGATGATGGTTTAAGATAACTGTCACCTTCCATTTCTATCCCATCTGTATCAATGCCATAGGGCGCCCATGTGCACATTTTGCCTGCGGACACATTGGAGATAATATAATTAACAGTACCCGTTTCATCAGATAATCTATCCAGACAATCATACAGCTGTTTCGCCCACAGCGCCTTTGCTTCATCATAGCTCAGACTGCCAGATACCGTCCAATTCTGATATTCATTCTGTAAGCTGTTATCTGTAATCACATTCCACTGTTCTGTCTGTGTATTAAAGCCATCACCGACAAACCCCTTCAGATATATGGCTGCTTCCGGCTTTTTATCCGTCCATATTTTCAGCTTCGTCCTACCAGACTGTACCGGAGAATGATTCGACACCTGCCACTCCCTGTCACCCAGAAAAACTGATAAAACCTGCTCCGAAGCGGCCATCATTTTCTGAGGATATTTCTTCACCGCTTCATAATGGCTGCGCATATATTCCGCTGCAAAATTATCGGCAATATAATAACTCGATCCAAATATAACTGCCATCAGCACCAAAGCAAAGAGACCGTTTTTCATGGCTTTTGCATTGAATATCCGGCTTCGTCCCGAACACTCGCTGATAAAAAGGCCGTCAGTCCTCCACAAAATACTGTTGTCATCACCATCATCCGAATATCCGGAAAACGATTCAGCAGCAGCGACATTGCAAGCACCAGACCGGTAAAAAACAACGGCAGCGTTTTAAACGCCATATGCTGACTGCATATCCCACTGCCAGCACTAATATTCCCAGTACAAGCACATAAAAAAACATACTCTCTGCGGCCTCGGTTTCCCCTGCGGACAACTGCAGATCAATCTGATAATAATTGCGGACAGCATCTGAAAAGCCGTTCAGCCATGCATTCAGCCCGGAGACTGCCTTTGTACGATTAGTATATATGGAGACTGCCAATATACCCATCGCAGCCGGACATGCGATGCTCAGTTTTTGAAGTATCTGGATAATTTCAAATATCAGGCAGAAAATCAGCGCCGCGGCCAATAACATTAGAAAATCAGGGGATAGTCCCACATTTTCACATACCCAGCAAAGCCATCCGGCAGACCAGAATCCAAGCATTATTCCCTGCATGGCCGCTGCCGCAATCAACGTCTTATGTTTATTTTTCATCTTTTTCCTTTTATTTATCACTATAATCCATTGATCAAACACGGAGCATGCATTTTCCCATGGATGTCTCCATATCTTTTTCATCAAAATGCCCTACCGGTTCATCTGCCGTAAGGATATCCCCGGATAATCTGAGGGTAATATCTGCCGCATACAAACCATACGGAAATGCTTCTTTATACATTACTTTCAGATCCATATTCTCATCATAGCAGGCTGCTGACATCAGATAGCCTGTCACCTCATAAATGTCCTCTATTTTGCTGATACGCTGTTTACAAAGATGTCTGCCTTCCAAATCATACCAGACAATAAAATGCCGGCAATTCTGTTCCAGTAAAGCATTCGAAACAGACAATGCTGCCTCAATCAAAGCCGCCATATGCTGCTTTTCTGCTTTAGATGCAGCATAAAAATCTATAAAAATGCCTACTGCAAGGCAGATAGGTTCACCGGCTTCCCTCACATAGAGTTCATCATTTCGCGCTGTCAATTTCCAGTGAACCGCCTGAAGTCTGTCCCCCGGACGATAAGGACGAATTTGATAAGTCTGCGAAGCATCATGACCGGCAGCCTCCGGTTCGTCCTCCTCAGTCTCTCCTGCAAAGTGCCGTACTCCCTCCGAAATTGCAGCTGCTGTATCATAAATCTGCGGTAAAATAGTTATCTCTCCAGTCAAATTGACTTTTTTCGTCAGGCAGAATAAATGAAAAATATCCCAAATCCGAATCCTGCCTGCAAACACATGCATCTTACCGCAGTTGTCACCGGAAATCTGACATACTGTAGTCACCGCTGTCCCCTGTTTTCGGCCGTTGTCAAAACTTACGGCATACTTCTCTTTCTTTCCTGTAAAATGGGATAAGCAAATAATTTCCGCATGAATACTCCCGATTAAAAACGGCAGTCTGTTCTCCAATCTGAAAAGAAGTTGAACACCTTTATTCTTCTCTGCCGCCGGAACAGGGATTTTCATGGAGACTTTCAACATCTGTCGCTGTATCAACAACAACAGCAATAACAGTACAAAAAGTAGCAATGCCGCCACAAAAAACATGGTCACTGCAGCATCCTCAAAAACAACAGACTCATAAGCCGCAAATATCAGCAGTCCGAGATAAATCATCCATCGTATCATCATACATTCTTTCTCCGGACGGTGGGCCGTTCTGTTTCATTGATAATCTGTTCGATCAATCCCTCTGCCGTTACATGGTTAATTCTTGCTTTGGCATTCAGCCGGATACGATGAATCGCCACATCATAAAAAATATCCGCCACATCATCCGGATAGACAAATTTTCTTCCTCGAAGCCAGGCACAGCTTTTGGCCATAGCCGCCAGCGCCACTGTTCCTCTCGGGCTTATGCCTAGCTCGATCATGTCGTTATTTCTCGTCCTATTCACCAGCCGCACCATATATTTATAAATGGCATTATGCACATAGATCTGCTCCGCCTCACGGCGCGCTTCCAAAAGAGATGCCGCATCCATGACTTTCATCACATCATTTAACGGGTCTCCTGCAGATTTGCCCTTCAGAATAGCAATCTCATCTTCAGGATTCGGATATCCCATGGTCAGACAAATCATAAACGGTCCACCTGAGATTCCGGCAGCATCTGCGTACCGGCGCTCCCCACTGGATTCTGGGTGGCCAGTACAATAAAGGATTCGGTACCGGTTTGGTGATGCCATCCACCGTCACGCTGCCCTCCTCCATGACTTCCAGAAGCGCCGATTGGGTTTTCGGCGATGTACGGTTAATTTCGTCCGCAAGAAATAAATTGCACATAACAGCTCCCGGCTGATAGACAAATTTTTCCGCTGCTTTTCTCATACATGGAAAATTCCTACAATATCTGCCGGAAGAATATCCGGTGTAAACTGAACACGATTCTGCTTTAAATCCATGGCCTTTGAAAAAAGCCAGTGCCATGGTGGTCTTTCCAACTCCAGGTATATCAGAGATTTTTACCGTAGACAAGAGCAGGGTTCTGAAATATCTCGGACACCTCACCCCGAAGAAATGAGCCGGTGGATGATGCTGTCCGTGCCAGCCTTGCCCTGAACCCGATGGGAGCATTCAGCGGCTTCCACCCATCATCCGCTCTACGGCGGCTTACGCGCCGCCTGAGGTAGTTGACGGTAAGCCGCCCCTCTATCCCTACACACCCATCAAATCATCCTTTGAGGATGCTGGGAGTGTCGAGGACATGATGCTGTACACCGAGTTGGAAGCTGCGGTACACGCAATGATCCAGCGGCTGGAATACAGCTTCACATTCAACCCAAGTCTGCTCACCATCCCGAAGCGTAAGCAGCAGGTTGCTGAAATCCTGAAAGAAGCCGAAACGTACATCTGGAGGATCAAGGAGGAAATGCGATGCGCCTGAAAGACAATAACAATCCCTTCATCCATGTCAACCCGCCGTACCAGCTCATGGTCATCCACAGCAGCAAGCTGGTCTACCCCCGCGAACTGTACCAGCGTGGTGTGGAGCGCAAGCGTGTGGAACTGATCGCCGCCCACTTCAACGAGTATGTGGCAAACGAGCCGAAGGTCAGTTTCCGTAACGGTCAGTTCATCGTAACGGATGGGCAGCACACCATCGAGGGGCGCATCCTCCGCAACGGCGGCAAGGATCTGCCGATTCTCTGCAAGGTGTACACGGGCATGACCGTGGAGCAGGAAGCCCTGCTCTTTGCCGAGCAGAACGGCTTCTCTGCGTCGCTGACAGCGGGCATCAGGCTCCGTGCCAAGGTGGTGGGCGGCGATGCCATCTCCAAGGCGTTTCTCGCAGCCACCAACCGGGTGGGATTGAGCCTCAATTATGACAGCCAGCAACTGACCGATTACCGCATCGGCTGCGTGGGCACCGCTCTCAAGCTGTACAACCAGATGGGCGAGAAAATCTACTGCGAAGCCCTGCAGCTTATTGTTAAAGCATGGGACGGCAAGCCTGATTCGTTCCGTGCATCTGTCCTGCGTGGTATGATGCACTTTGTGGAGCTGTATCACGGCGAGTTCAGCGAGGAACGGCTGGTTCGTGCGCTGCGCAGCATCCACCCGGTCGATATTTACCGCATCGGGCAGGGCGACCCCGCAAAGCTGCGCGGATGGAAAAAGTACGTTTTCCCCATCTACACCGCCTACAACGGCAAGCGCAGAAAAGACGCACTGCCGATGAAATTCTGACATTCACAGGCATACCTCCCATATACACAAGGGGCATCCGCAAACCGCAGATGCCCCTTGTTACATATCAAAACCACTATATATACGCTTCATGTGTTCATTCAATACAATATACAGAGAAAAGAGGTATTCTATGCGCTCTCAGTTCACTTCGTATGAGCAGCTTCCCATCACCCTGACAGCCGACCACGTCGCTGCTGCACTGGGTATCTCCCGCGCCAATGCCTACATCCTGCTCCGCTCGGATGGCTTCCCCACGCTCCACATCGGCAAGCGGATGGTCGTACCCAAAGACCGTTTTCTTCAGTGGATCACGGATAGCGTAAATGGATGATCTGACATCCTTGATTCAAGAGGTTTCTTTTTCTATACTATTCCCGAAACGACTTGACATCAGGAAGGAGGCAATATGCCAAGCAAACGTTCACACGGCGAGGGTACGCTTCGCCACCGCAGCGATGGTCGCTGGGAATTACGTATGATGGACGGCTACCAGAAAGATGGTTCGCCGCGCTTCAAAACCTTCTATGGCAAGACTCAGAAGGAGGTCAAGCTCAAACTGAAAGAGTATCAGGATGCGCTTATCAGCGGTGTCCAGCTGGACACGATTCTGTACTTCGAGGATTGGGCAGATACATGGTTCGAGGGTCACAAGGATAATATCGCTCCCACGACACAGGAAAGCTACAAATACTGCCTGAAAATGCTCAAAGAGGGATTTTACCATCGCCCCTTGACCGTCATACGCCCCATCGACATTGAAAACTTCCTGAAAGGGATGCGGCGCGATGGCCGCTCGGATTCTTACATCAGCAAGGCACGAGGGATGCTCTACCAGATCTTTCAAAAGGCAGAAGCCAATGACCTTGTGCGCCGCAACCCGGTCCGGCTTGCTGAAAAGATGCGGGCATCCGGCACCGCAAAACGCAAGGAAGCCTTTACCACAGCGGAAGTCGCACACCTGATGAAGGTGCTGCCCGATGACCGCATGGGCTTGAGCATCCGGCTTTTGCTCGGCACTGGGATGAGAATGCAGGAACTTCTGGCTTTGGAGCCGCAGTTTATTGAAGAAGATGGCTCTGTCATTCACATCCGGCAGGCAGTAAAGGTCGTAAAAGGTACGGTCAGCATCGGCAGTCCGAAATCCAAAGACAGTATCCGGGATATTCCGGTGCCGCTGAATGTCCGCCCGTGTGCCATCAAGCTGCGGGATACCACCGACCAGTTCATCTGGGAAAGCCCCAAGACCGGCTTGCCCTGCAATCCCACCCATTTCCGGGATGTATTTCGCAAATCTCTGGAAGAAGCGGGCGATGTCCGCTTGCTCACGCCGCACAGCTGCCGCCACACCTATGTGTCGCAGATGCAGGCGTTGGGCGTGGATATCCAGACCATCCAGAGCATCGTAGGCCACGCCGACACCGAGATGACTGAGCATTATCTCCATGTTCAGGAATCCATTCGGCAGAGTGCGATCCAGTTGTTCAGTGAGACATTTTCGGCCTGAAAATTGGACGGAACAGCACTAATTAGACCAGATAAAATCTTTGGCATTGTGGTCAAAATTGTGGTCAAAACCAAATGAGGTCAGCCCACAAACAAAAAAATCCAACGATTTCTAACGTGAAATCGTTGGATTTATGGTCCGAGTGGCGAGAATCGAACTCACGGCCTCTTGAACCCCATTCAAGCGCGCTACCAAAACTGCGCTACACCCGGATATCGACCGCCGCTTCCCTACCGAAGCGTGGCGACAAGAGATATTATACTCAGGTAAGGCCGTTTTGTCAACAGATTTTTCGATTATTTTTGGTTTTTTCTGAGAAAAGTCCGATTTTTACACGGATACGCGCTTTTTTGTTTTTTGCTGTTTTCAGTGTTTTTCTGCTTCTGCGGCGCGCTGTGCGCGGTCGCGTTCCAGCAGCGGGCGCAGATACTGGCCGGTAAAGCTGCCGGGCACGGCGGCCACCTGCTCCGGGGTACCCTCGGCCACGATCTCGCCACCGGCGCTGCCGCCCTCGGGGCCAAGGTCGATGATATGGTCGGCACACTTGATCAGATCCAGATTATGCTCGATGACGATGACCGTATTGCCCACGTCCACCAGTTTTTGCAGCACCTCGATCAAGCGGTGCACATCTGCAATATGCAGGCCGGTGGTGGGTTCGTCCAGAATATACACCGTTTTGCCGGTGCCGCGGCGGGCAAGCTCGTTGGCCAGCTTTACGCGCTGCGCCTCGCCGCCGGACAGGGTGGTGGCGCTCTGCCCCAAGGTGACGTAGCCAAGGCCAACGTCCAGCAGCGTTTGCAGCTTGCGGGCGATCTTGGGCTGGTTGGCAAAGAACACCACCGCTTCCTCCACGGTCATGTTCAGCACATCCGCAATGGTCTTTTCCTTATACTTTACTTCCAGCGTTTCGCGGTTGTAGCGCGCGCCCTTGCACACCTCGCAGGGCACATATACATCCGGCAAAAAGTGCATCTCGATCTGCAGAATGCCGTTGCCCTCGCAGGCTTCGCAGCGGCCGCCCTTGACGTTGAAACTGAACCGCCCCGGGCCGTAGCCGCGCATCTTGGCGTCCTGCGTCTGGGAGAATACGGCGCGGATATCGTTGAACACGCCGGTGTAGGTGGCGGGGTTGGAGCGCGGGGTGCGGCCGATGGGCTGCTGATCGATGCCGATGACCTTATCCACGAACTCCAGCCCCTCTACCCCATCGCATTTGCCGGCGCGGGAGCGGGCACCGTTCAGTTCGCTGGCCAGCGTTTTGTACAGGATCTCGTTGATCAGGCTGGACTTGCCCGAGCCGGAAATGCCGGTGACACAGATAAACGCCCCCAGCGGGAAGCTGACATCAATATTGCGCAGGTTGTTTTCCCGTGCGCCCTTTACGGTCAGGCAGTGGCCGTTGCCGGTGCGGCGGGTCTGGGGCACGGCAATGCGCTTGCGGCCGGAGAGATAGTCGCCGGTAATGCTGCGCTTGGCCTTGCAGATATCCTTTACGCTGCCTGCGGCTACGATCTCGCCGCCGTGCACACCGGCACCGGGGCCTACGTCCACGATATAGTCCGCGCTGCGCATGGTGTCCTCGTCGTGCTCGACCACAATGACCGTATTGCCCAGATCCCGCAGGTTTTTCAAGGTAGCGATGAGCTTATCGTTGTCCCGCTGATGCAGGCCGATGGAAGGCTCGTCCAGCACATAGAGCACACCGGACAGAGCGCTGCCGATCTGGGTGGTCAGGCGGATGCGCTGGCTCTCGCCGCCGGACAGCGTGCCCGCCGCCCGGGCCAGCGTGAGGTAATCCAGACCCACGCTTTGCAAAAATTGCAGGCGGTTTTTGATCTCCTTCATGATCTGGCCGCCGATCTGCTGCTGCTTTTCGGTGAGGTTCGGCTCGTTTTGCCGGATAAATTCCAGCTCGTCCCGGATGGACATCTCGCAGAACTGGCTGATGTTCTTGTCCCCGATGGTCACGGCAAGCACCACCGGCTTCAGGCGCTGTCCGTGGCAGTCCGGACACTCCACGCCGGACATAAAGCTGCCGATTTCTTCCTTCATCCACTCGCTGCTCGTCTCGCGGAAGCGGCGCTCCAGATTTTCCACAATGCCCTCAAAGGTGTTGTAGTACACCCCGCTGCCGAACTCGTTGGTGCGGTGCATCTCGATCTTTTCGCCGTTGGTGCCGTAGAGCAGGGCGTTCACCGCCTCGGTGCTCATCTCCTTGATGGGCGTATCCAGCGTAAAGCCGTATTTTTTACCAAGGCCAAGATAATACATCTCGCTCACAGAGCCTTCAGCGTAGTACCAGCCGCTGGCCTTGATGGCACCCTCCCGGATGGAAAGGCTGCGGTTGGGCAGGATGCGATCCTCGTCCACCCGCATAAAGGTGCCAAGGCCGGTGCATTTTTCGCAGGCGCCCAGCGGGTTATTGAAGGAGAACAGCCGGGGCGACAGGTCACTGATGGAAATGCCGTGCTCCGGGCAGGCAAAGTTCTGGCTGAAGGTCATACACTCGCCGCCGATGACATCCACCTCGGCCACGCCCCCGGTGAGCGCCAGCGCGGTCTCCAGCGAGTCCGCCAGACGGCTGCGGATGCCCTTGCGCAGGGCAAGACGGTCCACCACGATTTCCACCGTATGCTTGATGTTCTTTTCCAGACTGATCTCCTCGTCCAGATCATACAGGTTGCCATCGATTTTCACGCGGGCATAACCGGCGCGGCGGGCGGCGTCCAGTTCCTTCTGCTGGGTGCCCTTGCGCTGACGCACCACCGGGGCTAAGATCTGGAACTTTGTGCCCTCCTCCAGCTTGAGGACGGCATCTACCATCTCGTCCACGCTCTGCTGGCTGATGACCCGCCCGCACACCGGGCAGTGCGGCACGCCGATGCGGGCGTACAGCAGGCGCAGATAATCGTAGATCTCCGTCACGGTGCCCACGGTGGAGCGAGGGTTGTGGCTTGTGGTCTTTTGGTCGATGGAGATGGCCGGTGAAAGGCCGGTGATCTCGTCCACGTCCGGCTTATCCATCCGTCCCAGAAACATCCGGGCGTAGCTGGAAAGGCTTTCCACATAGCGGCGCTGCCCGTCCGCGTAGATGGTATCGAAAGCCAGACTGGACTTGCCCGAGCCGGAAAGGCCAGTCATGACGATCAGCTTTTCCCGCGGGAGGGTCAGGTTGATATTTTTCAGGTTGTGCTCGCGGGCACCCTTGATGATGATTTTATCGTTTGCCAAGGTATTTTCTCCCTTTTCGTTGTGTCTGTGCATGGTTCTGTTTGCGTTCGGTCTCGGCGGCGGAGTCCACGGTGGGGTTTTCGCCCCGGCGCAGACGGTCGATCTGATCCCGCAGGAAGGCTGCGTGCTCAAATTCCAGCAGCTTCGCAGCCTCCTTCATCTCCCGGGTCAGGCGCTCGATGGCAGCTTCCCGCTCCATCTTGCCCATGCGGCGGGTGTTGCGCTTGGCGTTTTCGGCCTTATCGCTGATCTCGATGCTGTCAGCAATGGCCTTGACGATGGTCTTGGGCACGATGCCGTGCTCCTCATTATAGGCCATCTGAATGGCGCGGCGGCGCTCGGTCTCGGTGATGGCGCGCTCCATGCTGTCGGTCACCACATCGGCGTACATGATGACCATGCCCTCCGCGTTGCGGGCAGCGCGGCCGATGGTCTGGATCAGGCTGGTCTCGCTGCGCAGAAAGCCCTCCTTGTCGGCATCCAGAATGGCCACAAGGCTCACCTCCGGCAGATCCAGCCCCTCGCGCAGCAGGTTGATGCCCACCACCACGTCGATGCTGCCCAAACGCAGATCCTTGATGATCTCCATCCGCTCAAAGGTATCCACCTCGTGGTGCATATACTTGACCTTGATCCCCTGCTCGGTGAGGTAATCGGTGAGATCCTCAGCCATCTTTTTGGTCAGGGTGGTCACAAGCACCCGCTCCTGCCGCTGGATACGGGCATTGATCTCGCCCAGCAGGTCCACCACCTGCCCTTCCACCGGGCGCACCGAGATGACTGGGTCTAAAAGACCCGTGGGACGGATGACCTGCTGCGCCACCTGCGAGCTGTTCCGGCGCTCGTACTCGCCGGGGGTGGCGGAGACAAAGATCATCTGGTTGAGCTTGGACTCCACCTCCTCAAATTTCAGGGGGCGGTTATCAAAGGCGGACGGCAAACGGAAACCGTATTCCACCAGCGTTTTTTTGCGGGCGTAGTCGCCGCCGTACATGGCGCGCACCTGCGGCAGGGTGACGTGGCTCTCGTCCACGAAGAGCAGAAAATCCTCCGGGAAATAATCCAGCAGGGTGGTGGGCATACTGCCCGGCGCACGACCGGACAGCACTGCCGAGTAGTTTTCGATGCCCTTGCAGATACCCACCTCGTTCAGCATCTCGATATCGTAGTTAGTGCGCTGGGCAATGCGCTGTGCTTCGATCAGCTTGCCCTCGGCGGTGAACTGTTTGACCTGCGCATCGCACTCGGCGCGGATCTTTTCCAGCGCAGCGGCCTTTTTTTCCGCGCTGACGATATAGTGGCTGGCCGGGAAGATGGCAACGTGCTTGACCACGTTCTGCTTGGAGCCGGTCAGGGGGTTGAACTCGGTAATGCGGTCGATCTCATCCCCGAAGAACTCCACCCGGATGGCAAGCTCGCTCATATAAGCCAGATAAATGTCCACCGTGTCGCCATGCACCCGGAACTTATTGCGCACAAAATTCACGTCGTTGCGCTCGTATTGCAGGGTGACCAGCTTTTTGCACAGCTCGTCCCGCTCCATTTGCATCCCGGGGCGCAGACTGATGACCATGCTGCGGTAGTCGATGGGGTCGCCCAGCGAGTAGATACAGGATACTGATGCCACAATAATGACGTCCCGCCGCTCGGAAAGCGCCGCCGTAGCCGAGTGGCGCAGGCGGTCGATCTCGTCGTTGATAGCGCTGTCCTTTTCAATATAGGTATCGGTGCTGGGAATGTAGGCCTCCGGCTGGTAGTAGTCGTAGTAGCTGACGAAGTACTCCACCGCATTGTTGGGGAAAAACGAGCGGAACTCGGTACACAGCTGTGCCGCCAGCGTTTTGTTGTGCGCCAGCACCAGCGTGGGGCGGTTGCACTGGGCAATGACGTTGGCCATGGTAAAGGTTTTGCCGCTGCCGGTCACGCCCAGCAGGGTCTGGCAGCGGTCACCCCGCTGCACCCCCTCCACCAGCTGCGCGATCGCCTGAGGCTGGTCGCCAGTGGGGGCATAGTTCGACACCAGTTCAAATTTTTCCTCTGCCATCGTTTTCTCCCTTCCGTGCGTATAACCACAATCCGTTGTTGCTTCAAGTTGTATTATAGCACGCACATTTTATAATGTAAACAGTTTTTTGTTTTACGGCCAGAACAGCGTGCCGGTCTTGAAATCGTAGATAGGCAGGCGGTTGGCGTCCCGCATGGAAAAATACTCGGTGTCGGTCAGGATAAAGTGGTCCAGCAGGTGCACATTTACCAGCCCCAGCGCCCGGGCAATGCTGCCGGTAGCGTCCATATCCTCCAGCGAGGGCAGTGCCACCCCGTTGGGGTGGTTGTGGCAGAGCACCACGGCGTCCGTGCCGCCCTTGATGGCGGCTGCTACCACATTTTTGATATCCAGACTGACCCGGTCGGAGGTACCCTCCCGCAGCCAGACGGCGGCGCGCACCCGCTTGCGGCTGTCCAGACTGACCAGCATGGCGCGCTCATAGTCCGACCACGCAAATTTTGCCATCAGGTAGCTGCCCATCTGCTCGGTGGTCTTGATGCAGCGAGTGGTGCTGGTGCGGCTGCGGCCATAGTACCGGCTGATCTGAGGCAGCAGATGCAGCATCCGGGCAGTAGAGGGGCCTACGCCCTCCACGGTGCACAGTTCCTCCTCACTGGCCTCCAGCACCGCCGCAAAATCCCCGAACCGATCGATCAGGTCGTGGGCGATGCCGTTGGTGTCCCTTTGGGCGTTGGTCAGGTAAAGCACATATTCCAGCGCCTCGTGCTCGGCCAGACTGTCCAGCCCGTAGCTTTGCACCCGCTCCCGCATCCGCTGGCGATGTCCCTTGTGCCGTTTATTCTCTGCCATGGCGGTACTCCTTTTTCTATGTTCTCTCCTTATAGTACCCATTTTGCGGCGCAAACACAAGCGTTCTGCAAAAATAACCCGGATTTTGCACCGGAATGCGCGTTGACTTCCCGCCCCGCCTGTATTACTATAAAAGCATGATTCTGACAAAAACGATGAGGATAGCTTTATGAAACAATTTACTGCCACCGCCAACGATGACGGCGTGCGTCTTTCGCGCTTTGTGCAGAGCGTGACCCGCGATTTTCCCACCAGCCTGCTGTACAAGAGTTTCCGCAACAAGCGGGTGAAGGTGAACGGCAAAAAGGCCGCACCGGAGTACCGTTTGCAGGCGGGAGACCTGATCGAGTTGTACATCAACGACGAGTTCTTCCCGCCCGAGGGCGCAAAGCCGGTGCAGAAGGCTGCCCCCAAAAAGCAGCCCAATCAGCCCAAGGTGACGGTCATCTACGAGGACGAAAATCTTGCGGTGCTGTACAAGCCTACCCATCTGCTGTGCCACAGCGACCGCACCGGCGATGCCAATCTGGTGGATGCCTTTACCCAGTACCTGACCCAGAAGGGCGAATACGATCCCCACGGCGAGAACCGCTTCAAGCCCGGCATCTGCAACCGGCTGGACCGCGGCACCGAAGGGCTGGTGATCGCCGCCAAGAACTACGCCGCCCTGCGGGACATGAACGAGATCATCCGCACCGACCTGCTGAAGAAGGAGTACTACACCATCACGGTGGGCATTCCGCAGTCCGGGCGGTTCACCGCATGGTGGGAGCACGACGAGAAAAACAACAAGGTCAGCATCCACGCCCATCAATCGCAGGACGAGCGCCGCAAGCAGATCATTACGGACGTGGACGTGCTGCGCACCGCAGGCCCCTTTGCCCTGTGCAAGATCGGCCTTGTCACCGGGCGCACCCACCAGATCCGTGCCCATCTGGCCTATCTGGGCAAGCCGGTGCTGGGCGATATCAAATACGGCAACCGCAAGATGAACGAGCGTACCGGCACCAAGACGCAGGCACTGTGCGCGGTGCGCATCAGCTTTCTGGATGTGCCGGAGGAAAACACCCTGTACTACCTCTCCGGCAAGGTCATCAAACTGAAAGACCCCCAGATCCTGCAGCAGTTTGATGCACTGGATAAGAGCAAAAACGTATAACAATAAGACCGCTGTTTGCAACAACTGCAAGCAGCGGCCTGTTTTTTGCGCTATTTTCTTTTTTTGCCCCGTTCACGCTCGGCCGGGCAGCCAGACCGTTGTTTTTGCCCCGCAGGGGGTGTTCTGCCCAAACACTGCCGTGCCGCCATGGGCGGCGGCGATCTGCTGCACTACATACAGGCCAAGGATATGAGGCGCATTTTCGGCAGGCTCCGCAGCGTTCAGTGCCGCCAGAACGGCAGCCGGATAGCCAATACCGTCATCTGCCACGGTCAGGCAGAAGCGTTCCCCTACCTGCCGGGTGTGCACCGTAATGTTCACCGGCTTTGGGTTATGCCGGACGCTGTTGTTCATCAGGTTTTCCAGCAGCCGTGCCAGCAGCGCCTCATCCACCGAAAGCACTGTCTGCTCTGCTGGTTCTTCCTGTTCCAGTGTGATCTCGCAGCGCTCTGCCAGCGGGCTTTCGCAAAACTGCGCCACCAGCTGCCGGAACAGCGGCCCTGCACGCAGATCTTTCCGGCGCAGGGGTTGGGCACCGTATTCCAGCTTACTGGTCAGGTTCAGGTCATCAATGAGGGTGCGCAGCTTTTCGCACTGGATGCGGATACCGGCCGCTTTCTGCCGGGAGCTGTCCGGCAAAAGTGCATCCTGTTCCAGCTGCTCCGCCCAGCCTAAGATCAGCGCCAGCGGGGTGCGCACGTCATGGCTGACCCCTGCGATCCACTGGGTGCGGGCGTTGTCCCGCCGGGAAAGCATCTCATTTTTGGCTTGCAGCTGCGCCCCGGTCTGGTTCAGCTTTTCTGCCAGTTCCCCGGCAAAACCATCCGTAGGCAGTTGAACGGTCTGCCCCTGCGCCAGTGCTTCCAGACCGTTTGCCACGGTCTCCAGCCGCTTTGCCCCCCGCCAGCTCAACCAGAAGCAGAGAACCAGACCCAGCAGCAGCATTCCCAGCGCTGCTGCCGGGAGCACCCGCACCATGCTCAGGGCAAAGTCCGGTGAGCTGTAAATGCTGTACTTCCACAGGCTCCCCTTTGGCAGCCCGATGACGAACAGTCCGTAGGGTTCTGTCCAGCAGAACACCGGGTAATCCGCCAGATACCAGCGGGCAAATTTGGCGATATCGCCGGGAGTGTAGGCATGGTTCAGCTCCTGCGGCAGGCCGTAGCTCCAGCGGATGTTTCCCACATTGTCCAGTACCATCGCCCACTCGTAGCCATTCATCCACTCCTGCGGGGTGCGTTCTGCCCCAAAGGCAAGCCCTTCGGCGGTCTCCACCATGGAATCCGCGATCTCGCTGGAGGAGTACTCCCGCTGCGGCAAGCGGCAACTCTCCAGCCAACCCAGCCAGCCCAGCACTGCAACACCGGAAAACAACAGCAGCAGAACGATGCCCACCGCCGCCAGCACATACCGCCGGATCAGGCGCACAAAGGTTTTCATGCTTCTTCCCCCTTTGTCAGCTTATAGCCGATGCCCCGCACCGTCCGCAAAAACTGCGGCGCACCGGGTTCAGCTTCCAGCTTCTCCCGCAGATGCCGGATATGTACCCCCAGACTGTTCTCGTAGCCATAGTAATCTGCGCCCCAGACCGCCGCACAAAGGGCATCATAGGTAACGATGTGTCCCCGGTTCTCTGCCAATTTCCGCAGCAGCGCCAGCTCGGTAGCGGTCAGCGCCAGTGTTTTGCCCTCTGGCAGGGTAACAATAGCATCATTCAGGTCTACGCACCGCTCCCCCAGCTGCAAAGGTGCCGGTTTTGTACGGGACAGCTCTGCCCGGTACGCCCGCTGCAAAATATGCTGCACCCGCAGCAGCAGTTCCTGCATCAGAAAAGGCTTGGTCAGGTAGTCATCTGCGCCAAGCCCCAGCCCGAACAGACGGTCGGCATCCGCGTCCCGTGCAGAGAGGAACAATGCCGGGACATCCGCTTTTGCCCGCAGCGCCCGGAACAGCGAAAATCCATCCCCATCCGGCAAGTTGATATCCAGGATCATCAGCTCCGGCTGTTCCGCCGCAAAGCAGGCGCGGGCAGCGGCGCAGCTTTGGGCAGTTCTGATATGGCCATATCCTGCGCCCCGCAGCTGCTCACATAGCAGTGCCAGCAGCTCGGCGTTGTCATCCACGATGAGAAGCTTTGCATCATAAATGGTATCCATAAGGGCAGTTCTCCTTTCCCGCCTTTACTATACCACACTTTTTGCGCCGCAGCGGAAAACACCTGCAAATTTAAGGGGAAATTAAGCTGCGCTTCCGGTCAGTTTAAGGCAGCGGGTGTATTCTGGCATCGTTCCGAAAACCATGAATGCGAAAGGAGACCATTTATGAAACCTGTGATCGAGACCCATGCCCTTTGCAAAAGCTACCATAGCCGTCCGGTGGTGGATCATTTGAACCTGACTGTCCCGGAGGGCTGTGTTTACGGCTTTTTAGGCCCCAACGGTGCGGGCAAATCCACCACTATGAAGATGCTGCTGGGGCTTGTACACCCCACTGGTGGCAGTGTGGAACTGCTGGGGCACACCCTGAACGAAGCAAACCGCATTGCCCTGCTGCGGCAGACCGGCAGCCTGATCGAATCTCCCTCCGGTTACCTGCACCTGACCGCCCGGGAAAACCTTTCCATCGTGGCCGACTTGAAAGACGTGGACCGGAAGGACATCAGCCGGGTGCTGGAGATCGTGCACCTGACCAAAGACGCTGACCGGAAGGTGGGGCAGTATTCCCTTGGCATGAAGCAGCGGCTGGGCATTGCCATGGCGCTGCTGGGCAGCCCCAAACTGCTAATTTTAGATGAACCCACCAACGGTCTGGACCCGGCGGGCATTCAGGAGATGCGCAGTCTGATTGCTTCCATGCCGCAGACCACCGGAGCCACCGTGCTGATCTCCAGCCACCTGCTGGGCGAGATCGAGCAGATGGTGGATCAGGTGGGCATCCTGAACCACGGCAAACTGCTGTTCGAGGGTTCTCTGCAGCAACTGCAAAAGCACAGCCGGGGCGGCATTCTGCTGCGGGTGCTGGATGCACCCAAAGCCGCAGCCGTCCTGCAGCAGCAGGGAGTAAAAGCCGCTGCACCGGCAGACCAGCCGGACACCCTGCAGCTGCCCCCGCTGCCGGACGAAGCGCTGGCGGCACTGGTCTGCACCCTTGCCGAAAGCGGCGTGGGTGTGGTGGGTCTGACTGCGCAGACAAAGAGCCTTGAGGACATCTTCCTCAGCCTGACCCAGACCAGCGGGGAGGTGGCGTAAGATGGCAGCTTTCCGTGCAGAACTGCAAAAAGCCCACCGTCGGCACGACCTTGCTCTCTGCCTGTTCATCCCCGGCATTGTTGTGCTATGGGTGGGCGGCCTTGCCCCAGCTGACCCGGAGGAGCTCGCCAACGGTTACAGCGCCCTGCTTTACAGCCTGCCCGTCATTGAAGCCATTCTGATGCCGGTGATGATGGCAGTGCTGGCCTCCCGGCTGTGGGATATGGAGATCAAAGGCAACACCGCAAAGCTGCTCTACACCCTGCAGAGCCGCCGCAGCCTGTTTGCAGGCAAAGCGGTCTTTGGGGTGCTGGAAGTTCTTCTGGTCACGGTGCTGGAGCTGGCCTGCGTTCCGGTGCTGGGGCGCGTTCATGGTTATACCGAAGCCTTTCCCACTGGGCAGCTGGTCTACCTATTCATCTGCACGCTGGCGGTGGACACAATGCTCTTCTTTGGAGAATTTCTGCTGATGCTGTGGGTGGGCAATCCCCTGCCGGCGCTCTGCGTGGGCATTGTAGGGGCGCTGGTGGGGCTGTTCTCTGCTTTTATGCCGCCGCTTGCCAGTTATTTTGTGCCCTTTGGGTACTACATCCCTCTGAGCGCCTACGAAGTGGCAAACTGGGACAAGACCACCCACACCGTCACCTACGGCACCCGCCCCTTCAACTGGGTACTGCTGGCCTTCACCCTTGCGCTGGGCGCTGTGCTGTTTGCCCTTGCGTGGCGCAAGGTACAGGACGAGGAGGTATAAAACCATGCTGAAACGCTGTATTCTTGCGGAGAACCGCAAACTCCACGCATCCCCCATCTGGGCAATGTTCTTTGTGCTGCCCCATTCTTTCGGCCACCTATGGCACTTTCAATTATCTGCAAAATCTTGAGATTCTCACCGACGGCTGGTATAGCCTGTGGACCCAGCACACCCTGTTTTATTCCATGCTTTTTTTCCCTGCCATGGTAGCCACCTATGCTGCCTACTTGTGGCGGCTGGAACATCTGGGGCACAACTGGAACCTTATCATGGCAAGCCCCGTACCGCCGCTGGACCTGTTTGCCGCAAAGTTTGCGGTGGTGACAAAGCTGGCGCTGCTGACCCACGGCTTTGTGTTCGCGCTGTTCGTGTTCTGCGGCAAGGTATTTGCCCACCTGCCCGGGCTGCCGCCGGTCACCTTACCTCTGTTTTTACTGCGGGGACTGCTGGGTGCGTTGGCTGTCATTGCCGCACAGCTGGTGCTGGCCATGGTCATCCGCAGCTTTGCCGTGCCCATTTTTCTGGGGCTGCTGGGCGGCATTACCGGCATCTTTATCAGCTCCAAGGGTCATGGGCTGTTGTGGCCCTATTCCCTGATGCAGCTTGGTATGAACTCCAACAAAAGTGCGGATGCTCTGGCTGGCAGCTACGGGCTGTTTGCCTTCAGCTGCATCTTCTGGCTGGGGACAATGTTCCTTCTGGCATGGCTGCTTTTACGCCGGGAGGATGTGCGGGCATAAGGCACGGCAGTGCGCATGACGATTCCAAAAAATGACTCTGTGACACAATTTTCGCATCGCTGACAGACAGAAAAAACCTCCCCATGCAGTTGTCCTGCACGGGGAGGTTTTGTTATATGGGAATAGGGATGCTGCCTTAACGCTTATACTTTGCGGCGGTCTGCAAACGCTGCATGGCACGATCCAGCGCAATCTTGCTCTGGTAATACTCGTGCATACTCTGCTTATGCTGCAAGCGTTCCTCGGCGCGGATGCGGGCGGCTTCGGCACGATTCTTGTCGATGTCCTCCGGGTTCTCGGCGCTGTCCACCAGCACCATCACATAGGCGGGGGTCACCTCGGCAATGCCGTCACCCACCAGCACATCCCGGGCTTTGCCGTCCACCACAAAGTGGAGGATGCCCATGTGCAGCGCCACCAGCACCGGGTTATGCCCGGCCTGTACGCCGTAGATGCCATCGCTGATGGGCAGGGTCAGATCCTCGCAGTCACCCTGATAGAACTCACCGCTGGACGCTGTGATGCTCAGCATGAACTTGTTCATCAGACGGCACCGCCCTTTTCCTCAGCCAGCTTCTTTTCTGCCTTTTCGCGTGCTTCTTCCAGCGTACCTACGTTGAAGAATGCCCACTCCGGCAGATCATCGGCCTTGCCGTCCACAATGGCGGCAAAACTGCGCACCGTATCCTTCAGGGGCACATACTTGCCCTTGAGGCCGGTAAAGTTCTCGGCCACGGCAAAGGGCTGGGACAAGAATTTTTGCAGCTTGCGGGCGCGCATGACGGTCAGCTTGTCGTTTTCGTCCAGCTCGTCCATGCCCAGAATGGCAATGATGTCCTGCAGCTCCTGATAGCGCTGCAGAATGGACTGCACCTTGCGGGCCACGCGGTAGTGCTCCTCGCCCACGATGTCTGCTTCCAGAATGCGGGAGGTGGAAGCCAGCGGGTCCACAGCCGGGTAGATGCCCTGCTCCACGATCTTACGGGACAGCACGGTGGTGGCGTCCAGATGGGCAAAGGTGGTGGCAGGAGCGGGGTCGGTCAGGTCGTCGGCAGGCACATAGACGGCCTGCACCGAGGTGATGGAGCCGTCCTTAGTGGAGGTGATGCGCTCCTGCAGAGCGCCCAGCTCGTTGGCCAGCGTGGGCTGGTAGCCCACGGCAGAGGGCATACGGCCCATCAGGGCAGAGACCTCACTGCCGGCCTGCACGAAACGGAAGATGTTATCAATGAACAGCAACACGTCCTTGTGGGGTTTCCTCACGGAAGTACTCTGCCATGGTCAGGCCGGTCTCGGCCACGCGCATACGAGCTCCCGGGGGCTCGTTCATCTGGCCAAAGACCAGTGCGGTCTTGTCCAGCACGCCGGAGGCGTTCATCTCGCCCCACAGGTCGCAGCCCTCGCGGGAGCGCTCGCCTACGCCGGTGAAGATGGAGTAGCCGCCGTGCTCGGTGGCCACGTTATGGATCAGCTCCTGGATCAGCACGGTCTTGCCCACACCGGCACCGCCGAACAGGCCGATCTTGCCGCCCTTGGCGTAAGGTGCCAGCAGGTCGATGACCTTGATGCCGGTCTCCAGAATCTCAGTTGCGGGCTTCTGCTCTGCAAAGCCGGGTGCCTTGCGGTGGATGGGCCAGTGCGGCAGCTCGTCCACAGCACCCTTGCCGTCAATGGGGCGGCCCAGCGGGTCGAACATACGGCCCAGTGTGCCCTCGCCCACAGGGGCGGTCAGGCCGTGGCCGGTAGCTTCCACCGGCATTCCCTTGCCCAGACCCTCGCTGGCAGAAAGCATGATGCAGCGCACCGTGGTCTCGTTGACGTGCTGCGTCACCTCCATGGTGCGCTCGGTGCCCTCTGCGGTCACGGTAAGCGCCTCCTGCAGGGCAGGCAGCCTGCCGGCGGTGAACTGCACATCCACCACGGGGCCTGCTACGCGAATAATAGTTCCCTGTATCATTTGGATTGCCTCTTGTCAAATCTTGTTTATCCAACGAACCCTCTCAGCCATCGCTGCGCGATGCCAGAGAAAGTTCCTTTATTATGTCCGATCCTGCACGGCAGCCGCGCCGCCGATGATCTCGGTGATCTCCTGCGTGATGGAGCCCTGACGGGTGCGGTTGTATTCCAGCTGCAAGTCCCGGATCATGTCATTGGCGCTCTTGGTTGCAGAATCCATGGCGGTCATGCGGGCGCTCTGCTCGGCGCAGAAGCTCTCGGTCA